>Ga0116227_10002946_pt1 | contig 38216 bp, 40 predicted proteins | sample S1TSphgellanicum_FD_89693 | JGI IMG/M metagenome (GOLD analysis project Ga0116227, IMG submission 89693) | Host-associated microbial communities from peat moss isolated from Minnesota, USA - S1T2_Fb - Sphagnum magellanicum MG | ecosystem: Host-associated > Plants > Peat moss > Unclassified...
ATTAAAACGCTGATGCTGCAATTTTTCCCTGATCCGGAGAAAGCTAAAAAATCTAAAAAAGGCAACCCATATACCGAAGTTGTGAACTGGTTTAGCGAAGGAAACACGTTAGATCTGATCGACGATCTTTCATTACCGGCTTACAAAAAAGCATTAAACTCAGTAACCGGTCTAAAAGAAATTGTTAAACAATTTCACCCGCGTTTAACAGAAAACCAGCAGCTATTACTGATGGAATTTGTTTTGCACGGCTTAGCAGAGTTTTCGCAACTCAATAAAGGATTCCTCGACAAAGGTTTTACCTTTGCAGATATGTTCGACAGCTTGTTTAATCTGCAGGCCGACGACGAAGATCTGGAAGACGATCGTTACTAATTTTAAAAATGACCGGTCAAACGAGTATAGTTATTTTAATTGCCATCGGCCTCCTATTGGCCGATATGTATATCATAAAAAGTTTAAAAAGCGCTTTAACATGGCGCTTTTTACATAATAAATGGTTTGCCAAAGCATACTGGACATTTGCCATATTATTAATAGCCGGTTTATTTTTAAGTGTATTTTTCAAAATAGGCGTAGGGATAAGGGCAGCCATCCTTATGGTATTCTTCCTGCTGTTGGTTGGTCGTATCTGTTTGCTTCCATTTTTGTTTATAGATGATATCAGAAGATTTATTATCCGCCTAAAACGCGGTGATAAAAAAAGATATACTTCAGAGCAAACCACCACTGCTACTGTCGCCACAAATGCTAAACCCGACGCCATCCCCCGCTCAGAATTTCTGGTTAAAGCCGGTTTGCTGGCATCTGCTTTACCATTGGCCGGTTTAGGTTACGGTATTGCAACCGGTGTATATGATTACCAGGTAAGGCGACAAACCTTGTATCTGCCTAACCTGCCTAAAAAGTTTGACGGTATTCGTTTAGGCCAAATATCAGACATTCACTCCGGTAGCTTTTACAATAAAAAAGCAGTGTTGGGCGGCGTAGAAATGCTGATGAATGAAAAAGCAGACTTCATCTTCTTCACCGGCGATTTGGTTAATGATCTAACCACCGAGATGAAGAATTACCAGGACATTTTCTCTAAAGTAAAAGCGCCCTTGGGTGTATACTCATCATTAGGAAACCACGATTATGGCGATTACGCCTGGTGGCCAAACGAAGCAGCCAAGCAAAAAAACCTGCAAGATTTAAAAGACACCCACAAGCGTATGGGCTGGGATTTGTTAATGAATGAAAACCGCCGTCTTAAAGTTGATGGTGAAGAAATAGGCATTCTGGGCGTAGAAAACTGGGGCTTGCTAAGCCGTTTCCCTAAATACGGCCGTATGGATCTGGCTACCAAAAACACGGATAATTTGCCGGTGAAGCTATTACTATCGCATGATCCATCACACTGGCAGGCACAGGTTGTACCACATTATAAACAAATAGATGTGATGTTCTCTGGCCATACGCACGGCATGCAGTTTGGTGTACGTACCAAAGAGTTTCAATGGAGCCCGATAGAGTATGTTTACAAAGAATGGGCTGGTTTATATCACCAAGGCCCGCAGCAATTGTACGTAAACGTGGGTTATGGTTTCTTAGGATATCCAGGCCGCGTTGGAATATTGCCGGAGATTACGATATTTACATTAAAAGCCGCGCCGCAGCCAGTTACGGCCTAAACACGGTGGGCTTATAACCATTACTTCAGTAAATGAAGAAACTTTTAAAGTCTGCTTTCGATTGTCTGTTATTCAGCAACATTTTTATGTCGCTGTGTGCGGTTACGCAGGCTTTGGTTACGTTCCATTTAATTGGCTCAAAACCGGTTTACCCTGTACTGGTACTGCTTTTTGCATCAACGCTTGGGCTTTACAATTTCAGCATACTGATCTCAAAACCTAAACAACCACAACGGTCGCCTTATATACGCGTGCGTTGGTTTTTTGGGCATTACAGGCTAATGGTAACTTTTACCATCATTTCTGTATTAATGCTGATCCCGCTGTTTTTCTTTGTATCATTCGAATCAAAGATCCTGCTTGTTTTTATGGGGATACTCTCTGTAGGCTACGGATTGCCATTTTTTACTATTGGTGATAAGAAATATGGCCTACGCCACATACCCGGCTTAAAACCTTTCTTAATTACCCTGGTGTGGACTCTAAGCTGCGTGCTGCTCCCAATACTCGAATCCTTATCACAGCATATGGCCCTGGTATCTATGCGGGATACCACGATACTAATTGCTAAGCGCTTTTTATTTATCGGCGCATTAACTATCCCATTTGATATTCGCGATCTGTTTCAGGATAAAATAACCAACCTTAAAACCATCCCGGTAGCCTGGGGCGAAAAAAATGCGTACCTATTTTGCCAGGTTTTATTAGCCGGATACATTGTGTTACTCTTCGTTTTCAGAAACAATGGATTCAGTACCGACTTTTTTGCTTTAACGCTTACCGTTATTTTAACCGGCTGGCTCATCTTTAAATCAAAATGGGAGAAGAATGAGTACTACTATTTTTTTTACATGGATGGCGTACTGATACTGCAATATGTGGTGCTGGTGGCATTCAATTACCTGGCTAAATATATCTAAAACCATGGCATCAAACTACGACCATACGGCGTGGTTTTACGACCCGGTTTCAAAACTGGTCTTCGGGCGCAGTATCATCAAATCACAAGTCTCTTTATTAAAACATATCCCCGCAGCATCAACAATATTAATAGTTGGCGGCGGAACCGGCTGGATATTAGAAGAGATTGCCAAAGTACATCCACACGGCTTACAGATTATTTATGTGGAGATCTCAGCCCAAATGACTGCCTTATCCCGCAAAAGAAACGTAGGCGATAACCTCGTTACCTTTATCAATAAACCGATAGAAGAAGTAAAGCTGGGCAAACCCGTTGATGCAGTAATCACCCCTTTTTTGTTCGACAATTTTAACCAGGAAAATTTAGAGCATATTCACACACACATCCATCAGCAATTAAAACCCGATGGATTGTGGTTAAATACAGACTTCCAGGTGGCGGGTAAATGGTGGCATAACCTTTTATTACAAACCATGTACACGTTTTTTAAGGTTTTCGGTGCCGTTGAAACTACTTCGATGCCAGAGATACTCACGCAGTTTAAACAAAAAAGCTACCGTATATTAAGTCAGCAGACTTTCTACGGTAGCTTTATTACTTCTCAGGTTTGGCAGAAGCCAAACTAAGAGAAGCATATGTTTTTGTTGGTTAATGAATCCCCCTAAACAATCTACTCCAACGGATCTTGTGTGCAAATGATGCATTATCATCCCAGCTCATCCAAACAAACAGTGCTTTACCAACAATGTGATCTTCTGGCACAAAACCCCAAAAACGAGAATCTAATGAATTATGACGGTTATCACCCATCATCCAGTAGTAGTTCATCTTAAAGGTATACTTGTTAGTTTTTTGTCCGTTGATGGTAATATCATTACCATTTACAACTAAGGTATTACCTTCGTAAACCGTGATAGCACGTTTATAAATTGGCAGCGTAAGGCTATCCAAAGTTATCGTCCAACCTTTTTTAGGGATGATAATCGGGCCGAAGTTATCTACGCTCCATTTAAAGTGAGGGTTATGCGGATAAACCTCCGGATCATAAACACCGCGTAAAGAGTTATTAGCTTTAACCGCTTTAATGTTTGAATACGTGCGTAACGTAGCAGCAGACTGTGCCGTCATATTCATCATATAATCGGTATTGGTCATTTGCTGTATGTCAGACAAGTGCAAATCTTCAATAATTTGCGGGTTTAACTCCATACCATCAGTTTGTACCATGTATGAAGTTTCGCCGTGTATAGGTGTAATTTCGGGCTTGCCGTTAACATATACCTGGGCGTCTACCAAACTCAAAGTGTCACCCGGCGTTCCCTGGCAGCGCTTAATATAGTTTTCGCGTTTATCAACCGGGCGCAGAAATGGCGAATCGGCCTCCATTGGGTAGTTAAATACCACTACGTCGCCTTTTTTTACTTCGCTTAAACCAGGTAAACGATAGTATGGTAATTTAATACCGTCCCAATAAGCTTTTGTGCCGATGATAGGCATTGTATGGTGTGCAAACGGAAACGCAATAGGCGTCATCGGTGTACGGGCACCATAATTAACTTTACTTACAAACAAAAAGTCGCCTACTAAAAGGGAACTTTCCATTGATGGTGTAGGTATGGTATAGGCTTCTATAAAAAGCGTACGAATTAATGTTGCGGCAATTACAGCAAAAATAATAGCATCGGTCCACTCACGGGCAGCGCTTTTTTTCTTAGCTGCCGTTTTATCTTTTTTATTCCAGAATTTCCAGTTCATGTTTAAATATTGGCCAACAAGTTAATTATTTATAAATCAAAACGGAACATATCTTGCGCCGAATAAAAACCCTTTTTATTTTGCAGCCACTCTGCAGCCAGTACAGCACCAAGGGCAAAGCCATTGCGGTTATGTGCGGTATGCTTAAATTCAATACTATCCACTTCAGAATCATACATTACAGTGTGTGTACCCGGTACGTTTTCTACACGTAATGATTCAATCAGTAACTGATTATTCTTCACCACTTCGTCTGATACATCATGGCCATCGGTCAATACGTTTTTCCACTCTGTTTTGGCATCAAGGTTTTCAATAATACCTTCGGCAATGGTGATACCGGTACCGCTTGGTGCATCCAGCTTTTGGGTGTGATGAATTTCTTCTACCTGCACCTCGTAGTACGGATAGTTATTCATCAGCTTGGCAAGTACCTTATTAACATGGAAAAATATGTTTACCCCAACGCTAAAGTTCGATGCGTAAAGCATAGCGTTATCAGTTTCTTCACATATTTCTTTTAACTCATCTATATGATCATACCAGCCTGTAGTACCAACCACCACGGGGATACCGGCCTCAAAACAAACCTGGATATTATCTAAAACAGAATGCGGTGTACTAAACTCGATTACCACTTCTACCCCAGCTTGTTGCAGGTTTTCGGCGGTAAAGTCGGGCAGGTTATTGTGGTCAATTGTTAATACCACTTCATGTTTACGGTCAAGGGCTATCTTTTCGATAATTTTACCCATTTTCCCATAACCTGATAATGCAATTTTCATTGTGATTGTTATTGAATGCTTTTAAAACCCTAAAGTAAGTTTTACGCCGGGAATATATCCATTATTATTTAAAGCGTAAACCGGTTGGTTTAACATAGTAGGGGTAACTTTAAAGGTTAGGTTATTATCTACAGAGTAGGAGTGGATAAATTTGGCATCGATATAGGCATCGACACAGTTAATACCCCAAACACCCAGAATACCAAAAATACATAATTGAAAGTTACGCTGTGAACCAGCTGCGGCGTTGAAGAAATCCTGATAAGTTCCCGAATATGAGGCATACTTTCCTTTACTGACACCGCCATCCCGTCGTATTTTAGCCTCAGTTACATAATCATGGTAATCTTGATTATTAATCACAAGGTAATAACCAAATGAAGCAAAACCGCCATAAATCAATGGCACTTTCCACCATTTGTGATTATAAACCTGCCCCCACCCCGGTACCATTGCAGAACGGACAAATGCCTTGTGCGGGATGTGTAAGCTATCGGGGTGGTAAACTTTAGTAGTTGAAGCCTTGGGTACAAATGGTTTTGAAGAGATAGAGTCGCGAACACGGTTTAAACTGTCTTTCGCACTTCTTGTAGTACCAAAATCGGGCTTCTGCGCCATTGCGTTAAAGCTAAGGGCAACTAAAGCAAAAAGAATAAACCAAATACGCATAATTTTACCAATCCAGCATTTCGAGTATACGATGCAAGTCGTCGGCCGATAGGAAAGGGATTTCAATTGCACCTTTACCTTTCTGGTCAACTTTAAGCTGTACGCGGGTACTAAATTTCGAAGCCAGATCGTCTTGTATTTTCTTCATCTGGAACGATAGTCCGCCCTGTGTTGCAGGTTGGCTCTCCTTCTTCTCGGGAGCTTTTTGCATGGCACGTACCATCTCTTCTACCTTACGCACAGATAACCCCTGCTCAATAATTTGCTGGTTGATATATAACTGCCTTGTAGGGTCATTTATTGTAATCAGCGCTTTGGCATGGCCCATTGTTACCTGCCCATCACGAATGGCAGCCTGTATAGCAGGTGGCAATCTCAACAAACGCAGGTAATTGGTTACAGTAGACCGGTTTTTGCTTACACGCTCACCAAGCTCTTCCTGCTTTAAATTACACTCATCCAGCATCCGTTGAAAGCTTAGGGCCACCTCAATGGCGTTCAGGTTTTCGCGCTGGATATTTTCTATCAACGCCATTTCCAGCATTTGCTGGTCATTGGCAGAGCGTACGTAAGCTGGGATATGTTTTAGCCCTGCCAGTTTAGATGCACGTAGGCGGCGCTCGCCCGATATCAGTTGATAATGGTGTGCGCTAACGCGTCGTACAGTTATAGGTTGTATTAGTCCCTGTAGTTTAATCGAATCAGAAAGCTCTTGTAAAGCCTCCGATTCAAAATCGGTACGGGGCTGAAAAGGATTTACCTCAATTTCATTAATGTTGATCTCGTTTACAGAACCGGCACCCGCCAGGTCACTGTCAGAAACAACATTATGTTGCTGCTGCGGCTGACGACTTGTTACGGCTGTGGCAGTCGAATTATCAGATGTATCATCCAGCAGGGCGCTTAATCCTCTTCCTAATGCTCTTTTTTTATCTGCGCTCATGTTTTATTATACAGTTGTTTCTGAAGTTGCAACGCCGGTCTTTTTAACAATACCGTTCTTTTTAATGATTTCGCGTGCCAGGTTTAAATAGTTAATAGCACCCTTACAAGTTGCATCGTGCATAATTACAGATACACCAAAGCTTGGCGCCTCACTTAAACGGGTATTACGTTGTATAATGGTATCAAATACCAGGTTTTCAAAATGTGTACGTACCTCTTCAACCACCTGGTTTGATAAGCGCAGGCGCACATCGTACATGGTTAATAATATACCTTCGATATCCAGTTTGGTATTTAAACGATTTTGAACAATCTTGATCGTATTTAACAGTTTGCCTAAACCCTCTAACGCAAAATACTCGCACTGTACAGGTATAATTACCGAATTGGCTGCTGTTAAAGCATTAATGGTGATTAAACCCAACGAAGGCGAACAATCAATAATGATAAAATCATATTCTTCGTCCAGCTTGCCAAGTACTTCTTTCATTTTGTACTCGCGGCCATCCAGGTTAATCATCTCTATTTCGGCACCTACCAGGTCAATGTGGGCAGGTAACAGATCAAGGTTAGGGGTGTCTGTTTTTTGTATCGCCTCATGCGGATCAATATCATTAATGATGCACTCGTAGATACTATTTTTAATAGTACGGGGATCAAAACCAATACCGGATGTTGAGTTGGCCTGCGGATCAGCGTCCACAAGTAATGTTCTATATTCCAGTACAGCCAAACTTGCTGCCAGGTTGATAGATGAGGTGGTTTTACCTACACCACCCTTTTGATTGGCTAACGCAATTATTTTACTCATTATTAATACTCAAAGTTTATAATTAAAAGCATCCGGGCTATCAGCAGAATAAAATCAAATATTTTATAATTTCGCACTGTTTTAACCGGGGTTAAAGATACAAATTTAAACAATTAGGCAGGCAATCCCGTTCCCTTAACTTACAAACAATCCACAAATGATAACTATTGTTGCATCAACCAACCGCCCCGGCAGTTCAACGCTTAAACTGGCTAACTATTATCAGCGTCTGTTGGCTCAGAAAGGGGTTGAAGCTGGAATTTTATCATTAATGGATTTACCCGACGATATTATTGTAAGCGACCTGTACGGCAAGCGTAGCGCGACTTTTGAACCCATACAAGAATTAATTACCCAGACTGATAAATTTTTATTTATCATTCCCGAGTATAATGGCAGTTTCCCCGGTGTGCTTAAAGTTTTTATGGATGCATGTGCTTTTCCAGAAAGTTTTTACGAGAAAAAGGCAGCCTTAGTGGGCATTTCATCCGGTAAATACGGAAACATTCGTGGGGTTGACCACTTTGTGGGCGTATGTAATTATATGCACCTACACGTTTACCCGCTACGCATTCATATCCCGGCTATCCGCCAGGAAATTAATGCAGACGGCAACCTCCATATGGAAGATACCTTGAAGTTTACCAATGAGCAGATTGATAAATTTATAGCCTTTTAACCTTTTATAATGAATATTTAAGTGTATTAGGATATTCTTTGGGAGATCTATTGCCAATTATTATCTTAGGCCCGCACTTAAACCTCATTATGAAATATTTATATCATTTAGCAATCTTATTTATTGCGCTACCCCTATTTACTAATGCCCAAAGCAACTACAAACCCGGCTATGTTATCACTACAACAGGCGATACGCTACGTGGATTAATTGATTATCAGGATTGGGAAGGTAATCCTAAATTGTTTAGATTTAAAACCAACCCGACAGCAGATGCGCAACGATTAACAATTGCCAACACCAGTTACGTTGAAATTAGCCAACTTGATGCTTATCAAAAATATCGGGTCGATATCAGCACTGATAACACCGATATACAACATCTCGAAACCTTTAGAGATACAAGTTTCAGAACAGATACTGTGTTTCTGAAAATAATGCAAAAGGGAAGAAATGTAACCCTTTACTCTTATACAGATCATTTAAAAACGCGCTTTTTTGTAAAAACAAATGCTACTCCTCAGGCACCATACGAGCTTATTTATAGGATATACCATACTGATTATAAAACATTTAATGATAACACCTATGTTAAACAGTTATTTGAATTAGCGGCCCAATTTAAAAACAATAATGAAACAGCTGCTACAACTATTGAACATGCCGAGTATAAGAAAGAAGATATTTTAAAAGCGGTTTCTGCCATTAATAACATAACAGCGGCCGAGTATCAGCTTAAGTATAAAGATAAAACAAGGGTATTATTTTTTGCCGGTGCCGGTGCCAGTATAGGCACTTTTAAATTAAGCTCTGTACAGGCGAGCAGCAAATTAAGTAACACATCTACTATGCCGATGATTACTGCCGGGGTAGATATTACTGCTAACCCAGCAACAAGCCGATTCTTTTTTAGGGTAGAAGCGGCGCTGACTGAAAACAAGTTTAAAGAGAATTTCCCAAATGCTACCTCTCCATATTATCCTCTTGATTATTCATTTTCACTGGTTGGAGTAAGCCTGATTCCTCAATTTGTTTACAACGTTTATAATACCGAGAATTTTAAATTCTACCTAAGTCCGGGTATACAAGTAGCTTTTGTAAGCGAAAAAGACGCGCACTATAACCAGATCAATGGCAGCACGGTTACGCCTATCGACCCACTATTGGTATTTAATACCGTTTCTGTAGCGGCTGCACTTAAAGCTGGCGTAAAAATAAATCAACGTGTCGATATATCAGCTAGTTACCAACTACCAACCACATTAACCCAAGCCAGAAATGGGCAAATAGACCTTAAATCTATATTTATCGGGTTAAACTACTACTTCGGTAAATAATAGTTATCAATTTCAACGTTTAATCGGCAAAGCTTCTGAGCAACAATCAGAAGCTCTGCTTTTTTCAAATGCGTTGCTTAAAAACCAGTTCGGCTGCTTACTCAAACCTACCGGCACCATATCTCTTGGAGATCAATGCGAATAGTACGCTACCTGTAGCCGGATCCATAAACTTCACCAAAGCAAATTAAGAAATCCGTCCCGTCTTAGGGTTTCTGATTAATTTTTCGTGGCTTTTAATTAACTTAACGCCAAATCAAACCTTATTTAATTTAATGAAACAACTTTACCCCTTAATTGCGCTATTGATTTTAGCCCCCTTATTTTCTAAAGCTCAAAGTAATTACAAACCAGGATTTATAGTAAGCTTAAAAGGCGACACAACCTATGGATTTATTAACTACCGGGAATGGAAGCTAACACCAAACCAAATAGATTTTAAAACTGCAATAACCGATGCTGTTGAAAAAAAATTACTGTTGAAAACGCAACCGCTTTTGCTATTACCGATGCCGAAACATACGAAAGCCATACCGTTAATGTAACTATGGATTATATCGATGTAACCCGGCAGTCGATAGGCGTAGATTCCAGCCATGTTGTTAAAACCATTTTTTTACAAAAACTTAACACCAGTGGCAATGTCACACTCTATGAATATTCTGACGATGTTAAACTACGCCTTTTTGTAAGTGACAAAGGTAATACACCTATAGAATTAAGCTACAAAAGCTATTACAATCCAGAGCAAATAGAGCAGCAAATAACACAAAAAAGATATACCGTTCAACTTATGCAGCTTGCCTCTGAATATGGTTCAGGGTCAGAAAGCTTTAACCAGCAAATTAATAATACTGATTATAATGAATACGCAATCTCAAGAATCGTCAATAAAATAAACGGCACTAAAGAAGAAAAAAAATCAGACAAAAATTCTAAAAAAGTTTTTCAACCCTATGTCGGGCTTGCGTTAAACGCCGCAAAAATCCGGTACACCGGCGAAACTCCCTTAGCCAATGGTAGTTCTAAAACATCAATATTGCCTCAACTATCAATTGGGACAGACATATATTTTGACAGGAGGCAACAATATTACTTTAAAACCGAGCTAGGATTCAAGGCAGCTAAATCTAACATAACAGAAAACGGACCCGATGTAGCTTCTGACCCTAATATTACCACAGCCACATTCAATCAATACAGTGCATCATTAAGTGCCCAATTTGTATTTAACGTTTACAATCATCCAAATTTTAAATTTTTTCTTGCTGGTGACTTTGAAGTCAATTTCTCCAAATACACTAACCAAACCTACGCCACGTATAACCTCGATTTTAACCGGACAACTTATCAGGATAACTTCCCCAAATTATTATCTAACTGGGGGCAAATACCATTAACAATTGGAACCCGGCTTAAGAAGAAATTTGAAATCTACGCAACTTATATGACAGCGGGCACAATCGTAAACCAATATGTAAATTTTGGAGCCGACGAAAAAGCTTTTCAATTTGGCGTTAATTATCTTTTTGGCCATTAAACTTATAAGCCGGCGTAAAAACTTAATATTACGCCGGCTTACAACACTAGCTACAAACAAAAAACCAGACAAACCCGAAGATTTTTTAACCGGATTTATTGCTAATGAAAGTAAAAAAAGAAGTTTACGGCCGACCGCTGGGGATTGCTGTAACTAAAGATGGATCTTTATTAGTTGCTGATGATTCCGGGAATAAAATTTGGAAAGTGAGTGCGGTGAAATAAGCACTTACTTACGCGCGTCTGCACCAATGCAGTCACTCAGCTGGAACCGAGCGAAACGAAAAAAAGCATCCTGTCATTCAGAACTAAGTGAAGAATCTTCTGCGCAAAGCATAATGGTTATCCAGATCGAAGAAGATCCTTCACTTCGCTCTGGATGACAAAAAGAGGAAGCCCAAGCTCTGTAAAACAATTGTGTCAACACAAACTACCGCCGATACTCTTAAAATAAAGGGCTATTTTTGTTCATACCTATGAATAAATTTTACTTTACCCTATCTATATTCAGTATTTGTGTCTCGACACTTTTTGCACAGATTAAACAGCAGAAAGCTAAGCCAGATAGTACACATATATTGCAACCTGTAGTAGTGCGTGGTTATCTATCACAACAAAACGTAATAAGCGTGCCCGCTTCCGTTGCGGTAATTACACCTGCGCAATTAAAATTACAGACTGATAATTCATTAGTAAGCACCATGAACACAGTACCGGGCGTACGGATGGAAGAGCGAACACCAGGAAGTTATCGATTATCTATTCGGGGTAGTTTGCTGCGGTCGCCGTTTGGGGTGCGGGATGTGAAGGTTTATTTTGATGATATCCCCTTAACCGATGCTGGTGGAAATACTTACCTCAACGCACTCGATTTTAATATCGTTAAAAACATTGAGGTGTTGAAAGGCCCCGATGGCAGCTTATTCGGCGCTAATTCTGGCGGGGTAGTCATTATTAACCCCATTAACCGTTATGCAGATAGTAACCATGTTGAAGTAGGTTTAAATGCAGGCTCCTATAACTTATTTCACGAGCATGTGGCGGTTGATGAAGGTAACGCTATTAACCGTTTTACGCTAAGCCAGGCCTATCAAACTTATGAAGGCTACCGCGATCATAGCTACATGGACCGCCACTATCTTCAGCTTACCGATCAATGGAAATATTCGCCCCATAATGAACTAAGGGCCGTAGCTTTTTATAGTGATTTGAATTATCAAACACCAGGCGGCTTAACACAGGCACAGTTTAATGCTAATCCACAGGCTTCGCGCCCGGCCACGGCCACCTTACCAAGTGCCATCGGGGCAAATATTGGCATCAGCACCAAGATGCTCTTGGGAGGCTTAGTGAACGAGGCGCACATTACAGATCATTTACGCAATGTAACCTCGGTATTTGGCAACCACGTTGATTTTGCAAATCCCTTTATCACCAATTACGAGCAGCGTAACGAAAATACATTCGGCCTGCGTACGTATTTCGAATTAAGCGGCACACACAAACCCAATTACGATTGGAAGCTGAACCTGGGTTTGGAGTGGCAACAAACTAACTCGGACATTAACAATTACGGCAACAACAAAGGAATAAAGGACACCACCCAAACGGCAGACCGCATTAATACTAATCAACATTTCTTTTTTGCACGTTACGTTGCCGATATATTTGAGCGCCTGCATGCCGAAGCAGCAGTGAGCGTCAACTATTACAGCTATAGCTTTAAAAACAATTACCCGCTACACCAAACTGGTTTTACAGATCGCGATTTTACACCGGAATGGATGCCGAGGTTGGCACTTTCCTATCAAATTACCAATAACTTTATTTGGCGGGCATCAGTGAGTCGCGGTTACTCTACCCCTACTACTGCAGAAGTAAGGCCTACTGACAACGTAATTAACACGGCGCTAAATGCCCAAGACGGCATTAATTATGAAACCGGGTTCCGCATCCGCGATAGTTATAATCGATTCTCGCTGGATGGGTCCGTATTTTATTATCATTTACACAATGCCATTGTACGCGAACTGCACCCCGATGAAACCGAATACTACATCAACGCCGGAGGCACAAAACAACCCGGATTAGAATTATTAGGTACGGCTTGGATTATCAAGCAAAATACAAGCAGCTTTATTAGGGGTTTACAATGGAATGAGGCACTTACGCTAAGCAAATTCACTTTCAGCGATTATCACGTAGCCGGATCTAATTACAGCGGCAACAAGCTAACAGGTGTACCTGCACAAGTAAGCGTAAGCAGCTTACAGGTTTTACTACCAGAGCGATTTACCTTCTTCATTCAACATAATTATACCTCTCGTCTGCCGCTTAATGATGGCAACACTGTATACGCAGGGCATTATAACTCGATGCAGGCCAAAGCCTCATGGACCTGGTTAGTCTCTGCCAAAACCAGGCTCGAAATTTATGCCGGGGCAGATAATATCCTGAATCAGAAATATAGCCTGGGTAATGATTTGAATGCTGTAGGTAATCGCTACTATAACGCAGCACCGTTAAGAAATTATTATGCGGGAGTGAATTTGGTGCTTTGATAGGGGTAGGACGTTGTACGTTTGACGTTATACGTAAACGAATCAAGGGGTGGACTTTGGCTCTGGCGCAAGCGTCCAACAAAAAGGCTGTTCCGTACTTTTAAGTCATCTTGCGTCTTAAGAAAAAAACGTCCATACAGATAACCTAGACCCACATTTTAACTATATCGGCCTGATGATATGGGTGTTCCAAAGTGTTCCACTTCAAAAAAACGGAACACCGTTGTTACTGCATATCAAACTTAATCCACCCGTTACCTTCATACCCAAAGATAAATTGTTTAGGGTTGATGATCTCGGCCAGGATTTCGATAGAATCTACGATGCGTGGGCCGGGGCGGTTAAAGTATTGATTACCGTCGGCTATGTACACGCGGTTATTTTTTACAGCTTTTAATTCGGCAAATCCAGGTTGCTCTAATAAGATACCTACTTCTTTCATGGTGCGCTCGATAGAAAATCCGCAAGGCATCAGCACAATAATGTCGGGATCGGCCAATTTGATGTCAACCCACTCTACATAGGGCGAATGTTTGCCAGCCTCGGCCAGTATAGAGGCCCCTCCTGCAATATTTACCAGTTCGGGTATCCAATTGCCAGAAACCATCATAGGCTCCAGCCACTCAATGCAGGCCACCGTAGGCTTACCTTCAGCAAACTTTAGTTTATGTTTGATAATGTCTACACGCTCTTGTAGTTCTTCTACCAAAATGGCTCCTCTTTCTGCAACGCCCAAAGCTGCGGCCACATTTTCTATATCGGTAAAAATATCGTTCAGTTTTTGTGGTTCGAGAGAGATAATCTGGGCTGGTTTATCCAGATAATTTTCTAAAGCCTGTTCAACTTCCGTTAGCGATACGGCACAAACATCGCACTGGGCCTGGGTAATTACCACATCGGGTTGCAGTTCTTTTATCTTGTCGCGGTTAACGGTGTATACAGAAAGGGCATCACTCAAAATTTCTTTCACCCGTTTATCAATCTCTAAACTGCTTAAATTATGATCCATATTGGCATCCGAGCAAACAGGTAATTGCGACACACCTTCGGGATAATCGCATTCGTGCGAGCGGCCAACCAGGTTTTGCTGCAAGCCAAGTGCGCAAACAATTTCTGTTGCGGCAGGTAGTAGGGATATGATTCTTTGATCAGCCATGGTATTCATAAACAAGAGTGCAAAGAAAGGGCAAAATCAATTCATAAAAAACATTGTTTACATAAAGTTTAAAAAGGTGTTATAACTTTGCACTCGAATGATTTTTCTAACCTTCTTTATTGGGCTGATAGCCAACTTTATTGGATACATCCCACCGGGTAACATTAACCTTACCCTGGTACAGCTTACCATTAACCGCGGTATTAAGCAAGCTCTGCAGTTTATAACGGCGTTTTCATGCGTCGAATTTTTCTTTACCTACTTCATAATGCATGCTGCCGACTGGCTGCACCAGCAAATGCATTTAGATACTATTATTGATTTTGTGATGATCGTGCTGTTCGGCACTATGGGTACCATTACCTGGATTCATCGTAATCAGCCTGCCAAAACCAACTACTCTGATAAAGAAAGTATTAAGTATGGCATCCTTCTTGGCTTCCTAAATCCTATGCAAATTCCGTTTTGGCTAATTGCTGGGACCTATGTAATTACCCACGAGTGGATTGTTGATGGCAAACTTGGGCTTTTCGTTTTTAGCGTGGGCTCAGCAGCGGGTGCCTTTTTATGTCTTTTTGTATACGCCAAATTTGCAAAATACATTCAGAGCAAATTTGCGTTAAGCACCAAGCTAATCAATGTAAGTATCGCGGTTTTATTTTTCGCTTTTGCCGGCTATCACATTGTAAAACAGATTTATCTGCTCGGCTTCAAACACAAGTATTAATCGATAGATACTTCTTTACTTTTTAGGTTCCAGATTTTTTCTGCCTTGCGGCCAATTAACCAGAACGATCCTGCCAGTATAGCGAAAAACAGCGTCTTATTGGTGTGCTCCCAAAAATATTCGAAGTATTTGGTATAGATAAATATGAGCAGAAACGTAATGCCGAACTCGCGTGCTATTACGTCTTTTACTTTTAAGCCGTATAACAAAAACCCTGCGGCCACAGCGGCAGATATAATTCCCCAGTAAAACAAGCTAATCTGCTTTACATGCCACCAGCTATCTATATTACCATAGTTGCCAAAGATGCTCAGCATCCAAAGTGACAAAAACAGGTATAGCAATCCGGCAACATAAGTAAGTTCATTGAAACGGTAGAACCATTTTTGCTTTTTTAAAATCTGACAGGCAAATACCAATAGGCTGCCAAATACCACGAAGCGTAACGGATAATTCATACCCAAAAAGTAATCGGCCCAACGTGTTTGGTAACCGGTTTCTGTACCGAACCAGCTCCCCAGCGAAACCAGGGCAAACAGCCAGATAAGCCTCGAACTAAGTTTCCAGCCTAAAAACCCATACACGAAAATGGAGACTAAAAAGAGCAAGGAATAATGGCCAGAACCATTATCAAACGTTTTGCCCAGATAAGCAATACAACAAGCGGTAAACAGTATACCAGTAAAAATCACAGCTTCGTTGCTAAAAATACGCTCCGGATTTTGCTTTTCGAGCCTGCGCCCCCAGATAAAGAAGAAAGCTGCAGCCGCCCCTGATAAAATGCTGATGATAATATCGGGCGTATAATAAAGATTCTTTAAAAGATTAATTACAGCGTCGTTAACAATGAGGTAACAAAACGATGCCCCGCCGCAAACCAGCGCTATCCAAAAAGAATATTTGGCCAGTCGCATCCAGTCGAAACCCTTTACTTCGTAAGAGTGGCGGAGTTTTTCGGCAGTACCGCCGTCTATCAGATTATCTTTTTCCCAAACAGCAATGGCCCGGCTTAAAAATTCACTTTCCTGTTTATCAAGGTTAAGTTTGGGCATGATTTGGTTATTGGGTTATTAAGTTATTGGTTGTTAGCACTAATCAAATATAGCATTGTCGCTATATTTAACATTAGGCTTTGGATTTTCGTTTTAAAAATCCAACAACTTATTAACTTAATAACTTTGTAACATCAACCTTGTCCTTACCTAACTGTACTACCAATTCATCAAGCGAAGCAAACTTAACATCACCTCGTACAAAATAGTAGAAATCCATGCGGATGGTTTGGTTGTAAATATCATCGTCAAAGTCAAAGATGTTGACTTCGATATTGCGCGTCATACCATTAATGGTTGGGCGCTGACCGATATAAGCCATCCCTTTATATACTTCGCCATTAATTTGAACCTTAACAGCGAAAATACCATCGCCGGGGATTAGTTTATATTTCTCCTCTACCAGTAGATTTGCTGTTGGATAACCCAATTGCCTACCCAATTGATCGCCTTTTATTACCTTGCCTGTGATATAAAACGGATAACCCAAAAATTCATTGGCTAGTTCTATCTTCTCGTGCAGTAACGCTTCGCGAATACGGGTAGAGCTCACAGCAACGTCATTAATGTCTTGTTCAGGAATCTCCATTACATCGAAATCATAATCGGGTGCCAGTCGTTGCAAATCGGCCAGGCCACCTTGGCGATCTTTACCGAAACGGTGATCATAACCGATCACTATTTTTTTGGTACCGATCTTTTTCACCAATACTTCGCGGATATATTCCTCAGCAGTCTGGTTAGAGAAATCGCGTGAGAAAGGCGTAATGATCAGATGGTCTACCCCTAGCTCTTCCAGCAGATCAGCCTTCTCTGCGATGGTAGTAATCAGTTTTAAGTCCTGATCTTCGGGATGCAGAATCATACGCGGATGCGGGAAGAAGGTAAGGATAACCGTCTCTCCCCCTATCTCATCTGCCAGTTCCTTAATGCGTTTAATTATTTTGCGGTGCCCCAGATGTACCCCATCAAAGGTACCGATGGTTACAACTGCATTTTTTATAGGCTCAAATTCATCAATGTGATGATATACTTTCATAGATAGTAGCAAAGATATTATTTTACCTCTTCTGCCTGCACTTTAAGGCTGCGGATATTGTTAACCAATTCCATTACTTCAAACGCACCTTCGATCTTAAAATTACCACTGCGGGTACGGCGCAATTTAGATAGGTAAGCACCGTTATTCAACGCTCTGCCAAAATCATACACCAATGATCGGATATAAGTCCCTTTGCTGCAAACCACTCTAAATTCAACCTCCGGCAAATTAATGGCCGTAATCTCAAATTCGCTAATCGTAACAAACCTTAACCTTCGCTCTACCTCTTCGCCCCGGCGCGCTTTTTCGTATAAACGTTCTCCGTCTATTTTTATAGCCGAATGCGCAGGTGGGTATTGTTGTATATCGCCGGTAAATTGCCTGGTTGCATTGTAGATGTCTTCTTCAGTGATTTGGCTAATATCAAAAGTCTCATCAACTTCAGTCTCCATATCGTATGATGGCGTGGTTGCTCCTAACACCAAAGTACCTGTATATTCTTTTTCCTCGGCCTGGAAGGTATCGATCTGCTTGGTCATTTTACCAGTGCAAACAATTAGCAAACCCGTAGCCAGAGGGTCAAGCGTACCTGCGTGACCAACCTTTAATTTCAAAGGCTTAAATGAATTGCGGATTTTGCCTACCACATCAAAACTAGTCCAGCTGTATGGTTTATTAATGAGCAGCAGTTTTCCCTGGGCAAACTCTTCGAGGGTTATGTTGAAATTCTCCAATACTTTATATAAAATGCAAAGGTAGTTATTAGAGGCAAGAATCGAGAATCAGGGGTCGAGACGAAAAAGTTCCATACCAAGTTGTCATTGCGAGCGCTAGCGTGGCAATCTCGTCGCATGTTATTCGATCTGTATAGCTACGAGATTGCTTCGTACCTCGCAATGACAAATTTTAAATAATGAAAAAAAGTACAAAAAAAGAGGCACAAAATTTTGTGCCTCTTCTTAATATCTTTCAGTATTGATCTTGACTCTCTTAAAATTAAATTACCTGTAATGTATGCCCCGAAAGATATACTGCGATAATAATTCCGCCTACAATAATGCGGTAAATGCCAAATAGTTTAAAACCCCTTTTCTCCAGAAAAGTGATAAAGGTTTTAATAGCCAGCATGGCTACAATAAATGCAATAACGTTACCTATAGCCAATAGTTTAATTTCTTCGCCGGTAAAAACGTGGCCTTCTTTATGGAAATCCCAAAGTTTCTTGGCTGTTGCAGCAAACATGGTTGGTACAGCTAAAAAGAAAGAAAATTCGGCAGCAGCAGTACGGGTTAACTTTTGCGACATACCACCTACAATACTAGCGGCAGAACGTGATACACCCGGTATCATAGCCAAACACTGGAAGAAACCGATTTTTAACGCAGTTGGTTTATCAATCTGGCTTTCTTCTGTTACAGTGGCTTTGGTAAACCATTTATCAACAAATAGTAAAATGATACCGCCTACAAACAGGGTGATGCCCACGGTTAATGCACTTTCTAATAAGGCATCAATTTTTTTGGCCAGTAGTAGTCCGAAAACTGCAGCCGGGATAAATGCTACCAGCAGTTTTACGTAAAAATCTATAGATTTCAAGAACCTTTTATAGTATAAAACCACTACCGATAAAATAGCGCCCAATTGGATGGCCACGGTAAATAGTTTAACAAAATCATTTGATGCAATGCCCATTACTGAAGAAGCAATGATCATGTGCCCGGTTGATGATACCGGTAAAAATTCTGTCAACCCTTCAATAATTGCCAGAATAATAACATGGATTAAATTCATGCTTTAGGGGCAGGCTTTTTTAGGATTGCGTAAAAGCCTAAACCAAAACCAGCCAATACTACCAAAGGAGCAATTACAATTTTTGTATTGCTGTAAATATCTGTAGTACCGCTCATTAATACGAAACCCAATGCAACCACTAATGCGCTTGCAGCCAGTAAAATGTAATTGCTTTTTTCGAAGATGAACTGTACCGGCTGAAGGTTTTCAGCAGGTTTTGTTGATGATGTGCCTGCTGTTCTTGCAGACGGTGTATACTTTTGTGCCATAATATCTTATCTGTATAAGTCGTATATTTTTAAACGAAGAAACCTGTTAACCGCAAGGAATGTGCTTAAGCCTGATATTAAAACACCAAGGCCGATAACACCTAAAAATACAATACCAAACTCGGTATAATTTTGCAGGATAACCAGGTCAGGGATTTGTTTAATAGCCAGGTAAAGCGTACCAACCAATATAATAATTGCAATAAGCGCACCTAGTAATCCGTGCCAAATACCATAAAGTAAAAACGGCTTGCGGATAAACGATTTGGTTGCCCCAACCAGCTGCATTGATTTAATTAAAAAGCGTTGCGAGTAAATAGCCAGGCGAATAGTGTTGTTAATTAATGCTACTGATACCACGACGAATATACCTGCGAAAACCAAGATGATCAATGTGATTGATGCCAGATTTTGGTTCATTTTATCAACCAAAGGGGCTTGGTAGTTCACTTCTTTAACCAGCGGATTTTTCAGCAATTCTGCCTTAAAAGCCGCGATGTCTGCATTGTTGGCATGTTCTGCCTTCAGGTAAACGTCGATTGATTCTGACAGCGGATTAACACCCAGAAACTTGATAAAATCCTCGCCCAGATCTTTCTGCATTTTGCGGGCAGCCAACTCTTTACTTACATATTGGGTTTGCTTTACAAACGGATGGCTATCCAATTGCTTTTGTAATTGCAGTACATCGGTTTCGCGGGTAGTTTCATCAACATATACGTTTACCACGATGTTCTCTTTCACATAACGCGATAAGTTATTGGCATGAACCAGTATCAAACCCAGTAAGCCAACCATTAATAATACCATGGCTATACCAAATACAGTAGATATGTAGATGGCTTTTGTTTTTTTGGCCGACGAGCTTGCTTCAAATTCTTCCATAAATGCGCTTTGATTTGCAAAATTACAATTCCGGGTATAAAGGTAAAATTTTATCCCTATTTATTGCTTTTGCAGTTGATTATGTAAACCGTTTTAACACGATTTAACAAAAATTAACGCATTTTTTTTTGCGTTAAACAGCTTTATTAGCGCAAAACACTAATGAGATAACAGCTGTTTGTAAATCAACACGAAATTAGAGCCAGTTCCGCGCTGCATAATGTTTGATGCCGAGGTACTTAATACCCAGCCAAGTTGAGACATGTAATTAAGAATAGCATCTACAGATTCAAACTGAATTACGTCTTTATTTTTTCCAACACCGTCATCTATAGCCACTTCGTAATGTGTGCCATGCGGATAAACATAAACCAGACAAAACTTTTGTTTTTGCCGGTTTGGAGTAAAATCTGTTCGCGCCAGCGAATAAAATGGCGAGGCCAGCAGCAAGAAATTAAGCACCTTTTTCATAGGGGTATTAAACTGTGATTTGCTGTGTGACTAGCCAAACCACAAAAAGTAAAGCCCTTTATTGTAACAAGTTTATAGCAATTAAACTTGCCTTAAAGTGGTCGCTTGTAGAGCAAATGTATATCGTCAGAGTTTCCGCGGGTTACATCTGAGTATGAGGTAACTAATACCCAGCCATACTGCGCCATATAGTTAAGCACACCTGCCATTGAATAAAATTGCCTCACCTTGTTATTACCGTCCTTAAGCCAGGGCATTTTATTAGATTTTTCGTCTTTTTCACTTATTCTCAATTGATAACCCGAATAATTGGGAACAGCTTTTACCTCACAGAACTCCTCTTTCGGCTTGTACCTTAAAGAATCTGTTTGGGCGAAACAATAAATTGGGCTAATAAATAGCAGCAGTAATAATAACTTTTTCATGGCAGATGATTTTATTGCTATTTATAAAAAACTTCTAAAAAAGAGTAAGTTTAATAGTAACTATTTAACTAAAACTATGATTTAAAAAAGCCGGAATAAACCAGCTTCTCATTGAAGATCAAAATTTAATAATGTACAGTCGTCCCACTTGTACCCCAACCAGGGTCTACTTGAATCGTAAATCCTGGACTTCCTGTTGTAGACATTTTACCGGTAACCGTTGTTTGCTGATTAACGTAGGCTCTTGCTGTTACTGTTTTTGTAGTAATAGCCTTAAACTGTGCATCGAAAAGGTCTACTTTGATTGTTAGATCAGAAACCGTATTTAAGGAATAGAGATCTATCGACCAATTTGTTTTTCCTTGAAACATAGATAAATCCCATCCCATTGTAGTATTAGTTGCCCCCTCGGCAACACCCGTTGCAATATTAAAATAAGACTTATTACCATTAACCGTAAAATCAGCCACGGCAGCATTAGTAGGTATTGCGTCCTCTATAACAAAGTGAATTTTACCAACAATGCGGTTTAAAACAATCGCTTGCGGCGCATTGGTACTTCCATCAACTATCAAAGTCCCTTTGTAATAAGATGCATCGTACATGGGGAATCCATAATAATCTACATAAAATTTAGAACTCGATAATGGAGCACTTAAGAAAGAATCTGTATATACTTGGTTAGTAGTATTAAGCGACATTGGCGCATTAAAGCTTGAAGACTTATCACCGGCAGCAACAACAATTGTATAAGTGCCGGTAGGTAAATTATCACTTAGCGAGCCAAATGCATTGGTACCGACCAAGGTTTTGGCTCCACTACTGATGCGATATAATTTATTAGGATCATTAGCGTATTCCTCCAGGCGACTTACTTCTGTTCCTTGTGCGTTATAAATACCATAAAAGATTTTAGTAAATGAAGTTTGAGTATAAACAGGGTTTGCATCTTCATTGGGTGCCACCGCATTGGTGCCTTTAAGAACATTAGTTATGGGCCCTGTTGAAGACGTGAATCCGGAAACGTCAAAACTAACAGGATAGGTTTTGACACTCTCAATCTTTTGGTCTGAATTTTTTTTGCAAGAGAACAGCGAAAAGCTTATTAAGCCAATTAGAATAGTTTTTCTCATATGTGATAGCGCCTAGGCATCTCAAAACTAAGAATTTAAATACAGCTATACAACCTTAAAATCTATAAATAACAATTTAAAATACATGTATTAAACATCTTGTTTTTAAACAAATTGAAAAGCCATGAGTTAAGATATTATAACAATAAACACCATGACAAAAGCAGCAAATAACCCAGATAAGCCATCACCCTCAGATAGCCCCACAGAGAAACCTGTTGATAATGGACACAAAAGCGTTGTAAAAAAAGAGGATAAACAATATCATGAAGACAACGCCAACTTTGGCAATGTTGACAAAAAACGCCGTAACGACGAAGAACCGGTTAACCCGATTAAAACGCCGCCTAAAGAGTAGCAATTAGTTGATTGAGTTAAGTGGTTGATTAGGTTCACCGCCCCAACTATTCACTCAATCAACCAATTCAACCATTCACCATTACCTACTAATCCCCGCAGAGTTAAACTGCAGATCGTACAATTTGCGGTAGAAACCGTTGGGGATGCGTAATAACTCCTGGTGAGTTCCCATTTCTTTGATCTCGCCATGATCGAGCACGATGATCTTATCAGCGTTTTGGATGGTTGATAAACGGTGGGCAATCACTATCGCCGTACGGCCTTCCATCAGCTTATTAATGGCATTCTGGATCAGGATCTCAGTTTCGGTGTCCACAGAAGAAGTTGCTTCATCTAAAACCAATATCGCCGGGTTATAAACCAGTGCGCGAATAAATGAGATTAACTGCGCCTGCCCTGCCGATAGCGTGGCACCACGCTCCATTACGTTATACTGGTAGCCGCCGGGTAAGCGTTCAATAAATTCATGTGCGCCTACGTCTTTGGCAGCTTTGATAATTTGATCTAAAGTAATTGCCGGATTATTTAGGCTGATGTTATTGGCGATAGTATCAGAAAACAAAAATACATCCTGAATCACGGTAGCAATCCTCGACCGTAAAAAGCCGGTTTCGTAATCTTGCAGATTAACGCCGTCTACCCTTACTTCGCCCCCACCTATTTCGTAAAAACGATTGAGGATGTTAATAGTTGATGATTTACCTGCACCGGTAGCACCAACCAGCGCCAGTGTTTCGCCCGGTTTAATGTGGAAGCTGATATTTTTAAGCACCCAGTTTTCGTCGTTATAGGCAAACCAAACATTCTTAAATTCAATATCGCCTTTTATCTCACCCGATTTAATATGGCCTGTATTTATGGCTACCTCATCGGTATCCAATACTTTGAAAATCCTGTCGGCACCTACCATACCCATTTGCAGGGTATTGAATTTATCGGCCAGCTGGCGGATCGGGCGAAATAATAAGTTGAGTAACGAGATAAAAGCTACGATCAATCCCGGAGTAACGCCATGTTTAGATGCTGAGAATGAAGCCAGTTCGCCATCTGATAAAATACGCTTACACCCGTACCAAACCAGTAAGCCCATACATACGGCAAACAAAATCTCGACCACCGGAAAGAAGATGGAGTAATACCAGTTAGACCGGATATTGGCATCGCGGTACTTCATGTTTACATCTACAAACTTGCGCATCTCCTGATCTTCGCGAGCGAAGTACTGAATGATGCTTACGCCCGAGATGTGCTCCTGTAAAAAAGTATTGAGTTGCGATACCTGCGTACGCACTTCCTGAAACGACGTCTTAATCGCTTCTTTAAAAATATAAGTGGCCAGGAAAAGGAATGGCATCGGGATTAACGTAATCAGCGTTAGTTTCCAGTCCTCTATCAGCATGTAAACCACAATGGCAATTACCAGCAGCATATCACCGGCGATAGAGATCAGTCCCTCAGAGAAAATATCGGCGATGGTTTCCAGATCTGATACCGTTCGGGTGATCAGCATCCCAATAGGCGTTTTATCGAAATATTTTAACCGCAGGCTGATGATGTGATTAAACACATCCATTCGCAAATCTTTAATTACTGATTGACCGAGTGCGTTGGTTAAATACGTTTGCCAGTACTGCGCCACCGTTTGTATGGCCAGCTGAGAAATCATCAAGCCCACCATTAAAACCAGTCCGTTGTAATCGCCCACAACAATATATTTATCAAGCGTGCGCTGAATCAATATCGGCTGCACCAGCGCAATTACCGCTAAAAATATAGTGAGGAAAGCAGCCAGCGCAAACGTAAGCCTGTACGGCTTTACGTAGTGCATTACCCGCCGCATTAATCGCCAATCAATGGCATTTCCGGTTACTGTTGACATATATACTTCAGCCCCCCAAGCCCCTAAGGGAGAGCAAATTTCAAATTTTCTTTTATTGCCCCTTCAGGGGACCAGGGGTCAAATATGGATAAACTACTTCTGTTAAATATAAACCGCAGGCAGGCACAGACGTTCCGGCTTTACTGCGATTTTTGCTTTCTATGATTTGCCTGATTGCTTCGGGCGCTATTTCTTTTTTACCGACCATCAGCAAAGTACCCACAATGGCTCTTACCATATTACGTAAAAAGCGGTCGGCAGAGATATGAAAAATTAAACTGCCGTCTTCTATTTCTACCCATTCGGCACGGGTTATTTTGCAGTTATTGGTAAATACTTGTGTATTTGATTTACTGAAACAGCTAAAATCGGTGTATTCCATGATAATCTTTGCACCATCATTCATCAAATCAATATCTGGCCTGTCTCTCAATAACCACGAATAATTGATTTTGAATGGATCTTTATGAAAATGCACATGATACTCGTACGACCGTAACGTGGCATCGAACCGGGCGTGAGCTTCTGGATGAACTTCAATTATACGTTTTACGGCGATATCATATGGAAGCAAAGCATTAAGAGACCTAAAACGCTCGTCCCCCAGCCCCCTGAAGGGTGAGTTTTGACTAGCAACTTCGGCTCCCCCTTCAGGGTGCTGGGGGGCTTCCGGAATGGGCAGGTCTACATGCGCATAAAATTCTTTAGCATGCACACCTGTATCAGTCCGTCCACAGCCCAGGGTTTCCATCGGTTGTCTTAATAGGGTACCGAGTGCCTGGTTCAGCATTTGCTGAACGGCTACTGCATTCGGCTGCACTTGCCAGCCATGATATTTGGTGCCATCGTAAGCGAGTTCAATAAAATAACGTTGATATTCGGCCACGGGCGCAAAGTTAATAAACCGCGGGCTATGCATACTTATGTTTTAGTGAAACAAATATTATCTTTGCAACTCTTAATACAACTATGATACAAAGAATACAATCGATATACCTGTTTATTGCAGGCTTCTGCATTTTTGCACTTTACCTGTTCCCGCTTGCGCATAATGTTGTACTTAACGGCATCCCAACCACCATTAAGACTACCGGCTTATACCAAATGGTAAACAGACAAGAAGTTCATACCGAAGTTTTTGTTGCCCTAACAGCGGTTACAGCAATAATAGGTCTATTGCCAATCATCATTATATTTCTGTACAAGAACCGTAAAAAGCAAATCACTTTTTGCTACAGCGCTATACTGGTAATTATCGGTTTCAGTTTCTGGATGGCTCAAACGGTAAAAGCTGTTACCGGTGGTGTTACCATTGAAACCAATAACATGGGCATAGGCTTGTTTCTATCTAGCATTAGTATTGTGATGCTGATATTTGCGGCCAAGGCTATCCAAAGAGACGAAAAGCTGGTAAAATCTGCCGACAGATTACGCTAAGCATCTATCCTCCCAAATATTCATTAACATACTTCAAGGGTTTTACCAAAAACCTGAGTTGTCCCTTCATATATGGGTCGAACTGGAGGAGGTATATAAAAAATATAATAAGGAAGCTTAGCGCGGGGATATAAAGTGAGGCTATCCGGCGGAAAGAAAGCCCCTTGATATCAATGACTGTATCGCTAAGGTAGATGTACAAAAAAAGGATAATCGAAGTAGCCGGTATAAACAGCATGCCCACCAAAAACATGTATTGGTCATTTGTCAGCATGGTCTCGAGCCCCCAGTTAAAAGGCTGAAAGCTCCCCTTCTGCATATTGGCAATGTATCTGAAGTATACAAATACGGTTAAGAAGAACCCTGTTAAAGATATTTTGGTAACCAGGTCTTCAATATGCAGCACAAATAATGGCGATTTAAATAGCGTCTCTTTATTAGGTTCCAGGAAAAAGTAAATGATACAATACAACATGTTAAAGTTGTAGAAGAATACAAAGGCTTCGAAAAAGCCATAGTAAATCTTGGCGGCACACAAAAACAAGGTAAACTCAAAGGTAGATGGCGGCACCTTACGTTCGTAGAAAAACGAAAGCGCAGTGATCCTGATTCTCCTAACCCGTTTTAAAAAGCCATCTTCTTTAGCGTTAAAGTTAGCTTTAAAATAGTAGGCGCTGTCTCTGGTAATGGCGGTATCGTGCCGAGCTTCCATCTGCTTCCAATCGCGCTGAAGTTTCCACCCCTGTACCCAGCCAATGGTTACGGCATGCATATTTTTACGTTCGCTAATAATACCTGCGAAAGAGAATGCAACGATCAGAAATATCAACAAAGGCCAGGCAAACCGCATTTTCAAAAAATTAATAACCTTAGAACTGTAGTTTCTGATGGCTATCTGGATCAGGTCGTCATCTGTAGACGGGTCCGCCGGCATATCAGTAATCTTAAAGGCAACCTTATAAGTTTCGAACACCGATTTTATAAAAAGCGGCATTACAAAAACATAATAAACGCCATAATTAAGCGTAGAAAAGAACCCGCCTTTAAATAGAATTTCGCTTCCGCCCTTGGCGTCTAATATTTTTATGCGCCCTTGTATATCGCCAACACCTTCGCAATAACTCCAAAATATAAGTATTATGGTAATTATATAATATATTAAAAAGAACCTTGCCTGGTGCCCTATCACATAATTAACAAACTTATCCATAGTTATTTACGATTATGTACTATAAATAAATATAGCATATTATTATTCAAACAACAATCAATGTGATATATGAAATGCTCGGTTTAAAATCCATTTTGATAAAGGACTTGATTAATCCATTTATTATCTCTACCTTTGCAGCCGATTTGGCGATGTTGCCAAGTTCGTTATTTAAATTCATGAACAACCCATTTATTGAACTGGGAATCCGTCATGACATTGTTAATGCCATTAGCGAGTTAGGTTTTACCGCCCCAACTCCAATACAGGAAGCATCTATACCTGTACTATTGTCTGGCAGCAACGATTTTGTCGGATTAGCCCAAACGGGAACCGGAAAAACGGCTGCATTCGGACTGCCTCTACTAGAATTAATCGATTTCGAAGAAAATCATCCTCAAGCATTAGTGCTTTGCCCTACACGTGAATTGTGTTTGCAAATTGCAAGTGATTTGAAAAACTACGCCAAAAACCTGCCTAACGTTAACGTTGTGGCTGTTTATGGTGGCACAAGCATTATGGACCAACTGCGCAGTATTAAGCGTGGTGTTCAGATTGTGGTTGCTACCCCGGGCCGTATGTTGGATATTATCGGCCGCAAAGCGATTGATTTTTCTGATATACGTTACGTAGTATTAGACGAAGCAGACGAAATGCTGAATATGGGATTTCAGGATGATATCGACGAGATATTATCTACAACCCCACCTGAGAAAAAAACATGGCTATTCTCGGCCACTATGCCTGCCGAAGTTAGGCGCATAGCTAAAAAGTACATGACCGATCCGCATGAACTTACCATGGGTAAGCAAAACACCGGAAACGTTAACATTGAGCACGAATACTATGTAGTGCGTGCCCGCGACAAATACGCTGCTTTTAAACGTATTGTTGATTTTAACCCTGATATTTTTGGTATCGTATTTTGCCGTACTAAAATAGAAACTCAGGAAATTGCTGAAGCGCTGATTAAAGACGGCTACAACGCCGATTCTTTACACGGTGACTTATCACAGCAACAACGCGATAAGGTAATGAAACGTTACCGCGAGCGTAGCTTACAACTGTTAATTGCAACAGACGTAGCTGCACGTGGTATCGACGTTAATGATGTTACACACGTTATTAACTACTCTTTACCAGATGAGATCGAAAACTACACTCACCGTAGCGGCCGTACAGCCCGTGCAGGTAAAACAGGTGTATCTATCGCTATCATCAACTCAAAAGAATTAGGCAAAATTCGCCAGATTGAAAGAGTTATTGGTAAAGCTTTTGTTAAAGCAGAAATACCTAATGGCTTTGATGTTTGCGAAAAACAATTATTCTCTTTAATTCACAAAGTACATAACGTAACTGTGAATGAAACTCAAATTGAGCAATACATCCCACGTATTATGGATGAGTTTGCCGATCTGAGCAAAGAAGATCTGATTAAACGTTTTGCATCTTTAGAGTTTAACCGCTTTTTAGAATATTACAAAAACGCTCCTGATTTGAACGCTCCTGAAGAGGCTCGTTTCAGAGACAGAGATGGTGCTACCGGCGAACGTTTTGTTCGTGGTAATAACGGTGAGTTTACCAGGTTATTTATCAACCTTGGTTCTGTTGATGGATTTGGCCGTGGCGAAATGCTTGGTTATATCTGCAACAACACCGGTATAGTTGGCCGTACAGTAGGTAAAATTGATGTTAAGGGTGTTTACTCTTTCTTCGAGGTTGCCAATGCTGATAAGGACACTGTAATGAACGCATTCAAAGCTATCCAATACAAAGGCCGTGAGGTTCGTATAGAGATATCTGGCGATGACCGTCCTGAAGGTGGTAGCCGCGGTGGTTCTGGTGGTGGTTACCAACGTCGTGAAGGCGGTGGTGGCGGCGGCTTCAGAGGCAACCGTCGCGAAGGCGGAAACAGTGGCGGTGGTTACCAACGTCGCGAAGGCGGTGCTGGTGGCGGCGAAAGAAGCAGCGGTGGTGGTTTCAGAGATTTCTCTGGCAAACGTCGCGAAGATCGTTCAGAACGTCGTAACCGTAGCTAATACGCTTACGTTCGCTATAAAATCTTAGTTTTAGTTTAGTTAGTTAAAGCCTTTCGGAGCAATCCGGAGGGCTTTTGTGTTATCTGGCAAATTCTACTTTGGTAGAATCAGGATACTGTAACTTAAGCTGATGATCATCCAAATGCTCAATAACAAACCTTGTATAGGGCTGGTTGCCTTCAAAAGAAGTAAAGATAGTATCGCCCTTCAGAATATAATCCTCTGCAGGTGATTCGTTGTCGGCAATAAATTCGTTGTCGGTTATTTTTAAAACAGATCCTTGTTTAGAATGCCAGTTACCTTTAAGCTTGCTTTGGGTATTGCCGGCACAGGCAACGCCAAACAACACAACAGCGATAGCGAAGTGGACTATGATTAAGGCAGCGTTTTTCATGGGTGAAGATAAAAGAAGCCGGGCTTATGCAGCCCGGCTTTAATATTACATTTTGTGATGTTCCATATCTTTCTTGTCCATCAATTGAGATCTCTTTTGATAAACACGATGACCCTTTTTATTTACGTAGTAATACTGCGATTTTTTATTAATGTAAATGGTTTCGCCATGCGGCCCGCATTTACCAGCGTATTTTTTATCTATAACAGCCGATGATCCTTTAGAAGCAACTTCTGAAGTTTTGTGGCCTACATCTGTAGCAGCATGACCAACACTATGCTCTGCTTTTTTAACATCGCTTTGCGCATATGATTGTGCTGCACAAAACATAGCACCGGCTACTAATAGTGATTTGAGGGAAGTTTTCATAGTTTCTGAATTTGTATTTCAGATACTAACTCAATTGTCCGGCCAAATGTTGCATTTGCGGTACAGGTGCCTTTTTTTTGTATAAAATGGCATAAACCGCCTCACATATAGGCATAGTAACTTTGTACTGTTTATTAACCTGGTGTAGGCAATTTACTGCATAATAGCCCTCAGCAATCATATTCATTTCTAATTGAGCCGACTTTACCGTATACCCCTTCCCTATCATATTACCAAAGGTGCGGTTGCGGCTAAACTGCGAATAGGCAGTCACCAGTAAATCGCCCAGGTAGGCCGATTCTTTAATATCACGATCAATGGGATGCACGGCTGCAACAAAACGTTCCAGCTCACGGATGGCATTTGAGATCAGTACCGCCTGAAAGTTATCGCCATAACCAATACCATGGCAAATACCACTGGCTACAGCGTAAATATTTTTAAGCACTGCGCCCCACTCGGTACCATAAATATCATCAGATACAATGGTTTGGATGTAGCGGGTATTAATTAACCCGGCAAAGCGCGCAGCCAATTCCGGATCGCCAGAAGCAATGGTTAAGTAAGACAGCTTCTCCAGCGCCACTTCTTCGGCATGGCACGGGCCGCTGATTACCAAAAAATGGTCGAACGGAATATGATAATGCTGATTTAAAAACTCGCCGATAATCTGGTTTTCATCAGGTACGATACCTTTAATAGCAGATACCAGGTATTTACCTTTTAAGTCTTCGGGCGTGATACCTGTTAATGCCTCTTTTAAAAAGGCAGCAGGCACATTTAATAATATAAAATTGGCCTGGCTTATAATATGTTTAATATCGGTTGATATATGGTGCTTAGGCAACCTAATTTCAACAGAGCTTAAGTAATTGGGGTTATGTTTAAACTCGCGTATGTGTGCTACGGCGTCTGCATTGCGCATCCACCAAAAAATCTCTTTTTCTGCTGTGTTATCAGCAAGCATTTTGATGTTTGCTGTAGCCCAGCTGCCTCCACCAATAACTGCTATTTTGTTTTGGGTATCCATTAAATAAAAAGTCCTGCAAGAACCAATTTGTTCTTGCAGGACAAAATAAAAAAATATTAATCAGTTATTAGTTATCCTTTGGCTTATTATCAGAACTAAATAGTTTTGATTTGTCTACTTTCTCTACTTCCATCTTGTCTTTCAATGTTTTAGAGATTGCAGAATACGGACCGGCAACAACCTCATCGCCATCTTTAAGTCCGCTTAGTATCTGGATGTTGGTATCATCCTGTATGCCGGTAGTAACCTGCACTTGCGATACTTTACCTGCTTTATACACAAAAACATATTCTTTGGTAACAGCGCCAATCTTCTTTTTGTCGGTGCTGTTATCGCTGTCGTCTTTCTTTTTCATACCATCATCTTTTTTCTCTTCGCGAGTGGTAACAGACTGGATAGGCACAGAAAGCGCATGTGTATGGTTAGTTTGGATATCTACGGTAGCAGTCAGCCCAGGGCGGAACGGCGAATGGCCATTAACGCTTTTATTGATCAAATCTGCATATGATTCTGGATTGATCCTCACTTTAACTGTAAAGTTGGTTACCTGATCGGCATTGGTACCAACCACATTGGCCGAGCTACCAATTTCATAAACAACACCGGCAAAAGTTTTATCGCTGAAGGCATCAATCTCAATTTTTGATGAATCGCCCAGGCCAACACGGTTAATATCATTTTCGTTCACGTCAACGTTAACATCCATTTTGCTTAAGTCAGATATAGTCATGATATCGGTACCGGTCATTTGCGCAGTACCTACCACGCGTTCGCCTTTCTCTACAGATAATTTAGACACTACACCATCAACAGGCGAGTAAATACTTGTTTTAGCCAGGTTATCCTGCGCCTCTTTAACAGAAGCCTGTGATTGCGCCAAACCATATTGCGACCCTACTACGCTTTGTTTTAAAGCCTCAATATTTGCTTTAGCACCCATATACTCCGCCTTAGCAGCATCAAACTCTGATGCGGTAACTACTTTGTTATCGTATAGCTCTTTGGTACGTTTATATTTAGCTTCAGAGTTGGCATAATTTGCCTGTGCCTGGTTAAGCATCTGGCTGGCATTACCAACGCTTGCTTTTTGGCTGTTGTATGATGCCACAGCACGTTCGTAACCAGATTTTAAGATATCCGGACGCACGCGGCAAAGCAACTGACCTTTTTTTACAATATCACCCTCTTTAATCGGCAGCTCCACAATCTCGCCCGAAACCTCGGAGCTGATCTTTACTTCAACCTCTGGTTTAATTTTTCCGCTGGCAGATACCACTTCGTTAATATCACGTGCTGCAGCTTTTTCTGTGGCTACCTGTGTTTTATCTGGCTTACCGATAACACCGGTTACTTTACCTATGATGATTAATACAATAAGTACTCCCAGAGTAATTAAAACGTATTTTGTAGTCTTTCCCATTAGTAATTAAGGATTTTGATATTGTTTAAAGAGTTAGCGGATTTCCAAGATAATAATCGATCACCTTACTTCTGAAAATTAATTCATAACGTGCCTGGATCATATCGTTTTGTGATTTATTTAAATTAGTAAGCGAGGTATTATAATCGAGCGAGTTTACCAAACCTACATTATAGCGTTGCTGAATAATGTTGTAAGCATCCTTATTGGCCTGGTAAGTTTGAATGGCCGATTGGTATTTTTTATCTGCAGCCTGTACATCCCAAACCGCCTGCGTTATTGTTTTAGATAATGTATTTTTTGCCAACTGGGTGGTAACTTCGGCATTTTGATAGTTTATCTTAGCCTTGCGCACAGTTGTACGTGTGAGGAAACGGCCGAAGATTGGAATTTGTAAATTAAGACCGAAAGACTGGTTAAAGTTATTACCAAACTGATTGGCAAAACCATATGACGGCGAAAACACAGGAACCTGTACCGGGCTTACAACCTTAGTGGTAGTACCTTCTATTACACCTATTGGCTGGGTTGTTGTTACAGCCCCTATCACATTTTGGGCAATGCTCGAATAATTAGAACCAATGTTACCAAACATAGTAAGTGTTGGGTAATAACCTCCCTTTGCTACTTTAATTGCCTGTTCGTATACCTTTTGTTGGGTTTCTGCCAGTAATACATCAGGGTTAATTTTTAAGGCTGTGCTAATTACATCGGGCGCATTGTAAAGGGTTTTAACATCGGTAACCTTACTAATATCCGGCCTTTCGATCGCAATATTAGTAGCTGGATCCATTTCCATGTATTGCTTTAAGGTAAGCATAGAAAGTTCCAGTTGGTTTTGTGCATTAACCAAATTATAATCGGCTGTTGATAGCTGCGCCTTTGACTGCGATAGATCTGCAAGCGTAGAGTTACCTGCTTTAAAGGTTTTATCTGTTCTTTCTAAAGTTAACTTGGCGATATCTATTTGCTGTTGTGCAGCGGTAACCAGATCCTGGTTGGCAAGTACCTGCAAAAATATCGTGACAACATTAAGCACCAAATCATTTTTAACCTTAGCGGTACTTCCTTTGCTAGCATCCAGCGATAGCTTGTTTTGAAGTATCAGGTTCTTTAACTGCCCACCCTGAAATAATGTAAAAGCTGCCTGTGCCTGCCCGCTGATGTATAAGAACGACTGGCTGGTGTAAGAGTACGTAGTTAAGTTAGCACTACGTCCAAAATTATACGAGCCTTGCCCGCTACCTGTTAAGCTTGGCAATTCATTATATTTCGACTGTTTGTAGTCTTCGTTAGATAGCGCTTCGGTAAACTGTGCCTGTTTAATGGTTAGGTTACGGTTAAGCGCGTAGTCAACGGCTTTTTCGAGGGAGATTTTCTCCTGGGCCATGGCTGTGCTGCCAGAGATCAGGAATAACAGCAAACCCAACGGTTTTAATTTTTTTAAAGTAAACAGGTGTTTCATAATGTTGTATTTACAATTTTGCACAAGTGCTTACAATTGTATCCCCGAATTTTATTGTTAAAGGTGGAACTATTTTAATTAATTTGTAAATGTACCTGGTTAAAACACCCTGGCTGCTTAAGCAATTTTATTCCAGCTTATTGTGGAATGCTGATCGTGATAAGCGAATCATTTATTTAACGTTTGACGACGGCCCCATACCTGTTGTTACACCCTTTGTGTTAAAAATTTTAAAACAGTACCAGGCCAAGGCTACATTCTTCTGCATTGGCGATAATATCCGCAAGCATCCAGATATTTTTGAGCAGGTAAAAGCAGCAGGACATGCCATCGGCAATCACACCTTCCATCACCTAAAAGGCTGGAAAACCGAGGACGAAACCTATATAAAAGATATGCAGGCTTGCCAGGAACTAACACAATCGCAATTATTCCGCCCGCCTTACGGGCGAATAAAAAAATCGCAGGCTAATGCACTTCAAAACCTGTATCCCGATTTAAAAATTGTGATGTGGGATGTATTGAGCGGCGATTTTGATATGAGTTTAGAGCCAGAGAAGTGTTTGAAGAATGTGATGAAGCATGCCGAGAACGGATCAATTATAGTATTTCATGATAGTTTGAAGGCCTTTAATCGGTTGGAGTATGTGTTGCCACGGGCGATGGAGTATTGGAGTAAAGAGGGTTACGAGTTTAGCCAATTGTTTTAAGTAATTTCATTACCAATAAAATTAATATACCTATGGATATAGAAACTTTAGTATTGTCAGTCGGCATAAATCAATTGGCAGACATTTTCAAAATCAGTAAAGAAAATTTAGGATATATTATTTCTTCAAAACTTTTCCTTTTACCACGTTTAAAAGCAGAAATTAATGTACTAACAAAAGCAAAACAGTTATTAATTGACAACAACATACCTGTTAAATCTATTAATCTGAAACTATTAACACCCTTATTAGAAAATTCTTTACTTGAAGAAGATGAGACATTACAAGGATTGTGGGCTTACCTTCTTGCGAATACTTTTGATTCTCGCAAACAATATGATTCCATAATATTCATAAGTATTTTGAAAGATTAGATAAAATTGAGGCAGAAGTTTTGCTCCATTTATACAATTGCAAAGAGGCGATTAATCTAGATGTTTTCGAATCATTTATTAATTACAAACCATTCAATTTATTTAACCTGCAGCGACTTGGGTTAATTGTTATCCAAACAGATGCTTTAATCGATGATGTTTTAATAATACAAGATATGATGTACACTGAAGAGGAGTCAATTAAGCATCATGAAGATGAAATTAAAGCATCGTCAATGTTTGGAAGCAGTTTAATAAGAAAGACCTTCAAACAAAGAATTACTCCATTAGGAGAAGCCTTAGTTGAAGCTGTGACTTTACTCTAATAATCCATCCTCCCCCTAAAGTAATTTTACTGCCACCTCAATATCATCTGCAATCAATGTAATATGATGCCTAATCATTAATTGGTATCTTTGCATATTACATTTATAAATACTCAAATGTCAATTACTTCAAACGAAGAACTTTCGGGGATGCAGCAAATAAGCAACGTGGTTGCGCAGGTACTTAAAGCTATGCGCGAGCATTGCAAACCCGGCATGTCAACTAAAGAGCTTGACGATTTTGGTGGCGCCATGCTGGAAGCTGCCGGAGCAAAATCGGCACCGAAACTTACTTATGATTTTCCGGGTTACACATGTATATCTACCAATCATGAAGCTGCACATGGTATTCCATCGGCAGATAAAATTTTGAAAGAGGGCGACCTGATCAACATTGATGTTTCTGCCGAGCTTAACGGTTTTTGGGCAGACAATGGTGGATCATTTGTTTTGGGCGAGGATATCAATAATCACACACCACTTATTGAAGCATCGAAACAGATCTTACAGTCGGCCATTAGCCAAATCAAAGGCGGTGTCAAAATTGCCGACATCGGTTTATTAATAGAAAAACAAGCGGCTAAGCACGGTTTCAAGGTAATTAAAAACCTGGCGGGCCATGGTGTAGGCCGCAGCCTGCACGAAGAACCGCACGAAATATTGAACTACCGCGATCCTGATAACAAAAGTCGCTTCCGCAAAAATTCGGTCGTAGCCATCGAAACCTTTATTGCCACCCACTCTACCTACGCCAACGAAGGCGCAGACAAGTGGACACTAACCGGCAACAAAGGCGGTTATGTAGCCCAGCACGAGCATACTATTTTGGTAACAGACGGCGTGCCTGTGATATTGACGAAAGGAAATGAAATTTACTAAAAGCCCCCTAACCCCCTAAAGGGGGAACAGAAGTTAATTTTACAAAGCGCCCTCTTTAGGGGGCTGGGGGGATACATTATTTAGAATATATCCAAATAACATTTGCCCAAACCTACGTTATCATTTGGGTGTTAAATTTTGTACATTCGCCGCGTTAGGCCTGTTAAAGGGTTAAAACATTGGACTTTACTTTTTACTTATAAAATCAAATACAAATGGCTTTTGATTTAGACATGATTAAAAAGGTTTACGATCGTTACAGCACGCGTATTGACGCTGCACGTAAAGCGACCGGCAAATCTTTAACTCTTACAGAGAAAATTTTATATGCTCACTTGTCAGAAGGTGATGCTAAAACTGCATTTGCACGTGGTGTAGACTACGTTGACTTTGCACCAGACCGTGTAGCAATGCAAGATGCTACTGCACAAATGGCGCTGTTGCAATTTATGCAGGCTGGCCGTCCGCAGGTAGCTGTACCTTCTACTGTGCATTGCGATCACCTGATCCAGGCCAAAATTGGCGCAGATCAGGACCTTTCTACTGCAAAAGACATTAACAAAGAAGTATACGATTTCTTATCGTCTGTTTCTGATAAATATGGTATCGGCTTCTGGAAACCAGGTGCAGGTATTATCCACCAGGTAGTGTTAGAGAATTACGCTTTCCCAGGTGGTATGATGATCGGTACCGACTCACACACACCTAATGCAGGTGGCTTGGGTATGGTTGCTATTGGCGTTGGTGGTGCTGATGCCTGCGACGTTATGGCCGGCTTACCATGGGAGCTTAAATTCCCTAAATTAATTGGTATACACTTAACGGGTAAACTTTCTGGCTGGACTTCTGCAAAAGACGTTATCCTTAAAGTTGCTGGTATCCTTACTGTAAAAGGTGGTACAGGCGCAATCGTTGAATATTTTGGCGAAGGTGCCCGTTCATTATCTGCAACAGGTAAAGGTACTATCTGTAACATGGGTGCCGAAATTGGTGCTACTACCTCTATCTTCGGTTACGACGAAAAGGCAGAGACTTACCTGCGTGGTACCAAACGTGGCGAAATTGCAGATGCAGCTAACGCTATTGCAGAATACCTAACCGGTGATGCTGATGTTTACGCTAACCCAGAGCAATATTTTGATCAGGTAATCGAAATTAACCTGAGCGAATTAGAGCCACATGTAAATGGCCCTTTCACACCGGATTTGGCCTGGCCTATCTCTAAATTTGCTGCCGCTGTTAAAGAAAACAACTGGCCGGTAAAATTAGAAGTTGGTTTAATTGGTTCTTGTACCAACTCATCTTACGAGGATATTACCCGTGCAGCTTCTATTGCACAACAGGCTATTGATAAAAACTTAAAAGCTAAAGCAGAATACACTGTAACTCCAGGTTCTGAACTTGTACGTTACACTGTTGAGCGCGATGGTTACTTAAATACATTTGAACAAATTGGTGGTGTAGTATTGGCAAATGCCTGCGGTCCGTGTATCGGTCAGTGGTCACGCCATACTGATGACCCAACCCGCAAAAACTCTATCATCACTTCGTTTAACCGTAACTTCGCTAAACGCCAGGATGGTAACCCTAATACACACGCTTTCGTAGCATCTCCAGAGATTGTTACTGTTTTTGCTATTGTGGGCGATTTAAGCTTTAACCCGTTAACCGATACTGTAACCAACGAAGCTGGTGAA
>Ga0116227_10002947_pt1 | contig 38216 bp, 17 predicted proteins | sample S1TSphgellanicum_FD_89693 | JGI IMG/M metagenome (GOLD analysis project Ga0116227, IMG submission 89693) | Host-associated microbial communities from peat moss isolated from Minnesota, USA - S1T2_Fb - Sphagnum magellanicum MG | ecosystem: Host-associated > Plants > Peat moss > Unclassified...
TGTTTTTTTTTTATTTATAGTGTGAAATAAAAAAACAATAGAACAAAATTTGGTTTTTTTTTTTTTTTTAATTTTTTATTTTTTGATTAAGTGACCCAAAATATCTCCAAAAAATCTCCCAAAAATCATTCATTCTTTTTCTACTCTCCACTCCCCTTTCCCTAATGTGGACATGCGTATGGCCACTTGCTACAAATATAAAAAGCTTGCTCTAATGAGGAGGAAACCTCCCTTCCTTTGTAAACCTTTGACACTAAAGTTGGATCTATGGTTGGTCTCTTGGATCCGAGCATCCAATTAAGTTACTATACTATCAGATTTCCATACCCCACATAATGTACTTATGGTATGTACACAATGTACGGTAGTTAGTAGGTAGTAGGTAGTTAGTAGGTACCTACTAAAGAGACTTGGAAGTTGGAAGCAGATTTTGTTTTGCTTGTGTGTATAGCCTTTGCTTGTGTGTGGAGTTTATAATATACTAGAAAAATGGGGTCACATATGTGCAGCTTCAGTAAGCTTCTTCACAAGGAGATACTCTTCAGCTTCACCCAAGGGAATGAATTGGGGGGAGGGGGGGGGAGAGATGCATATACTAGCATATACTAGTATATGCATAGGAGTATATCCCATTCCCTAGGTTCCAGGGCCGACTCACCTTCCCAAAGTGAACTCAAGGGCTAATGTTAGTTTAGATTGGATAGTTTGATGCAACCCTTTGGCAAATATCCCATACTTTCAGCCCCAGTTTGTGTGTGACCAATGAGTGGTGATGAAAATTGAAAAAATCTTGATCAAAATTCGATAGGATATAATCTGAAACTATTGATAGTGTCCGAAAACATTTTCTAGCATTTTGATTCCTCAACTTACTTAGCAAGAGCATGTACTAAGAGCATCTCCAAGAGTGCTTGGTATGTGATCCTCTGCACAGTAAAATTGGAGGAAGAAAATCCAATGTACGCCGATTTAGCTCAGGAAAATAGTTTTGGCTCCGCATCATTTGGCATTGGCATGTTGCCATGGCTGGTGAATGGCTCAGCAGCACTCTGCACCTGCAGAAAAGAGTGTAATAAATGAAATCTAACTGCTGCTCAGTGTTTCTCATTGGCCTATCATAATGATTGGTCCAGCTGGTTTGCTATTACCTAGTAGTCCCCGCACGTATTTGCTGTCCCGAGTACATAACTAAACTTGGATGTGAAATATATTTTAGCAGGGTCACATACTGAGCACCACTGGAGATGCTCTAAGTGAGTTGATTACTGTAATGTGCTTAAGTACTTAAGATGATAATAATCAACGCCAGAAGACCATGTAAGAATTGGCATATCCTCTGAATACAAAGTGACTACTGATTTGAATTATTCATATCCATGGATGGAAGACACTTCTATTAACCAAATGCATATTTGTATCCAAGGATTATTTAGGCATATGTCTAGTTGTGTATAATGTTTTTCATTCAAATTCCTCAAGCAGATGCAATGGCGAGGATCCCATGGCTAGGATCCCAGTATTAATTAGCAATAAATGGTGATTGTCGTGGAGGGACATTAAATTTTTTTTGGGAATCCTGCCTTGTTCTGACAACTTGCAAGAACACATTGTTTATATTTGGGAACTTCTAGATTTTTTTCGTCAAGATATGGTACATTTTGTGTATTTTACAAAAAAAAAAACCCTTTGTTGCATTCGCTAGCCCCTTTTTTTTGTCAGGTTGCAAAAAAAAAAATTTTAAGAAAACACTATTTATGTATGGGACCTATACATGATTGAAAATTCTATACATATCCAACAAGAAGTTTTAGGGTTTGTGAATTTTTTAAGTTTGAAAGATATGCATTCAAACTCAAAACCTTAAGCCCTAATCAGCATTTTGAGTGAGAAGTGATAAACTAGTAATGCATATCCTCTATGCATATCCATGATTTTTTAACATTCAATAATCGTCTATTCATAATCGACAACAAAAAAGAAAAAAAGAAAAAATACATAACCATATATATGAAAATATGTGAGATTTTAAATATACATATTTATTTCTTTTTTTTAGAAGTGGGAATATTTTTTATTCATATTTAAAAATTGGATATCCAAACAACACTAGTTCAAACCCATTAGTGTGTAGGTGAAAACCTTGTTGGCCCTCTACCATTGAATTTGATTTGGGGGTGCCAAAGACATTGTCGGTTAGGTTTGCTATTATGCTTAAAAATTTAAAAAATTGTCTAAATCTATTGCTTGTTGATTGGCTAAATGGTTTCATTAATCAAAGTGGGTTGTTATTGTTGTACTACCTTGGTGGCTCCAACATAAATTAAATTATTTTTTAATATGTCAAAATTTCAAAAAAGTTACTTAAGATGTAAAAAGTTCGATTTTCAATCATCTTGAAGGGAGGATACTAAATAGAGATCCACATGACCACTAAAACAATTCAATTTGTTTGAAACAAATGTATTGTAAAATAAATTTATATCTTATTACCAAAATTTTCAGAATTAAAAACCCAAGAAACCAAAGTTAAATTAATTATTTAACATTCATGTGCCAAATTCACCCAAGGTACCACAGTGGTTGTCTCTTAAACTGAAATTGACTAATAAAAATTAAAATAGAATTTAAAACTAACCGACTAAGCTTGTACATTGTTTACTTCAATGATGAATTTTGAACCCTAAACCCATCAACCACAACTCATCAATGATGGGCAACACTACAAAGACAAGAATACCAAACATAAGTAGATGGGTAAATGCACTATAACTATGGCTCACTTTTGAAAAACTAATAATTTTACAAGTGAATTCTACAACATTAAATTTACAATTTTTTGTGGTATCATGTTCAAAATTGTAATAAAATCTATGTATCCAAAAAAAAAAAATCATATTAATATGAGCCCAAGTAGAGGTTCCAAAAATATTCACCTCTGAAAAGCGAAACAACAATTTTAGAGATTTATGAAAATATGGTTCAATTTTCACAATTCAAAACTCCATAGTTAAAATTTGGTTACAATTTTGGAGAGAAGAGTTTCACATCAAAGTTTATGATTTCATACAACATCACACATTGAATCACTGTAGATAATATGGAAATGAAATTCAATATGAACCTTTTTAATATTTTAATATTCCAATTAATTCACCAGTCCATATTTTTGTATTTGAGAAATCCATTGTTAAAAATGGGTGTACTTTTATTAAAAACTAATTACATGGATGTCTTCACAATTAAGCTGTTAATCTCAAACCGTGAATCCTTTGAGTTAGATATAAACTTGAAAATGATCACATCATCTTTTTCCAAGACATATTTAAAAGCAAACTTTGCCGACCATCTTGGAAGGCTAAATAAAAGACAATTTTTCTCATGGTTATGCTTAACGCCCACCTTCCACACCTTATTGATGTTGTCCAAATTACAAATATGCACCTTATTAGAATGCAAACACCTTCTTTGGTGGTCCTTTTATCAATGGATTTATCCAATGTCATCCTTACATCAATCATCATGCTCCCCATCAAAGTTGTTTCAGTTATTGGTTATTTTTTTAAATCATTTTGGATAGTCCCATGTTGCATTAGATAATTTTTAATTAAAAAATTATGACATGGATATATGAGGTCCCAAGTTAATATGACATGGAATAACATGCCACATCATCATACAATTTTTTTCAAAATTTTCCATCTTTTTTCTTTTTTTTTCTAGATCATAGAGTCACAAATTCTAATTTTTACATGCCCTGATTTTTTCTTTTATTTTCAATTTTTTCAAAAAAAAATTTTTGATGTCATTTGCCATGATACACATTCATACATTGCATTTATATGAGATACATTGATGCACACATTCATGAAGGTTTGAAGATAAGACTCATGGAAGCACACCAAGGCCTTAACTACCAAACCACTTCACGACTTTATTAACAAAAAACAAAACGTTTAAATTTATTATGTTTGGCATGGAATTATTTATGAAATTCAAATTTTAATGTATGTTTTCTTTTTCAAAATTTATTCAAATGCTACAAATAAATATATGATCTTGAAGCTTATTCAATAACATATTCAAAAAAAATTACAATTTATAAATATCAAATGTAACATTTTAAAAGAAAACTTAAAATAACATGTCATGAATAAATTTACAAATCTCTTTTGTTGAAATTAACCTACAATATCTATGAATTCAATGTGAATTTAAGAATGCATTCATTAAACCTTTTAAAATGTTATTTTTGTTATGTAAAAATACGTCCATTTTTTGAAAAATTGTAAATTTTTATTTTCCCAAATATGATTAAGTACAAAAAAAAGTTATTTTTGCAATATTGTTAAAATTGTCACGGATGCCAATGTCATGGAATTCATTCATTTGAATATTCATCCATGACTTATAATGAACTTGTACTTAATTTTTAGTTTAGTTTCAGTTCACTCTCAATTAACTTTTAATTAAGTTTAAATTCACTTCTACTTAACTTTTACTTCATTTATAATCAACTCTTCGTTCACTTTCAATTCATTTCCAATTAACTCTTAATTAACTTTTAATTCACACCAAGTTAAGTCTTAGTTCACTCTTGGTTGAATTTTCATTCACTCCTTGTTCACATATGGGTGAACATGGGCCACACATGGGTGAATATGGACCACATATAGGTTGGTGCCCAATGGGGATAAATAAAAGTAAATATTTTCATTACCTTTAGTCTATTCAACACTAATTTTGAATATGTTTTCTTGTCATAACCTCTTTTTTCTTTGGTTTTTTTCTTGCAAAAAAATCTTGTTGGATTCTTGTTTCGCACGTGTCGTGTTCTTATTCTTGTTTTTTTAATTTCATGATATAGATTTGGAACTAAACTTGCCCTTGTTCTTGTCTTGGTTATGAAATTTTGTAGGCTTGGTTATTTTTGTGCCCGTGACAAAAATGGCAATTATCCATCATAAGATTTAACCACATTTGGTGATAGACAAGTTGTGGAGTTAGAAAATTGTTTAAATCTTTCAATATTATGGTTACTTACTATAATTTACTATAAAAATTTGATGATATGTGTTGTTAATTTCACACAATTTGATTTTTGTTCTTTTAGAGAAGTCATTTATTGATGTCATTGCCTTTCTAAATTGGTAAAAATTTGACACAAAAAATAATAATAAATTATGTAGTGAATATAACCATTTAATTATCAATACCATATTGTTTAGTACCATGAATCATACACTAATATAAATGATTGATAACACAATTTGAAAAAATCACAAAATTGTCTTTATTTTTATGATCTAGAACTATTTTTTACTTTCGTTTTCTTCGTAAAAATAAAAGTAACATAATTTGGTGAAATTTTGGCATTAAATAGTTGGATTAAACCCCTTCCCCCCCAACCAACATCATTTTTTTTGTTTTAATTTTTTTTATTTAGAATTTTTGTTTGAAAAAAAAAATAGTGAAAATCCAAAGGAAAATGTAAAGAACAAAAAAATTGAGATAAAATTTTTGAAAGAACAATTTAGGTTATTCTTAATGAATATTTTTCAAAACTAATTATAATAATTCCAACCTTAAGCAAAAAAACAATTCCAACATCAAATTTTTTTGAAATTTTTTTAATTCAATTTTTGAAATCACTAATCTATTTTTTTTAAAAGATAAAATAAAAATTAATGATATATATTTTTTAAAATAGGTGTCGTGAATTTCCACCATTTTGCAAACATAAAAATGGGCCATCAACATTAACAAAGGATTTTTTAATTTTAAAAAAACCAAAAATTTCTGGTTTTATTTTTTTAATGATATAATTCTACAATGGGTTCTAAGACTTGTAACCAAAATATAAAAGTATTTTAACAAATTTATACCTCTATATACATGGTTTATAACCAAAACATTGTTAAATCTTCTTGTGGATGATCTTGAGAACACCACAAATTTGAAAAAATAAAAAGATTAAAAAACTCATTGATGTAATTATCATTATCACCATTTATAATTCCTTCATTTAAATAATAATAATAATAATAATAATAATAATATATTTTTAATAATAATAATAATTTAAAATCATAATATATTTTTAATATTAATTAATTAATTAATTTAAAAAACATGGGTTATTTTTTCATACACCAAGAAAAAAAGATGGTAAAATAATTGAGGATTATTTATGGGGGCTTTTGGTGTGGCATCATGAACATTTGTATTAAAAAACTTGTCCACTTGATGCCTAAAAAAAACTAGGAAAAAACATACACTCTAGTTTACATAAATGTACAAAAATTTAATATATGAAAATTTTATAATTTAAAGGTCTACATGCATCCTAAACTTTACATGCTTGAACATTTGACTTAATCACTAACCCATTCAAATATAAATATGAAACATATTTCACTTTTAGACATCCACTTTTAAAAATTGTGGTAAGTGCAAAATACAATTTGTGAATAATGGATTCAACACATTCAAAGTGAATAATTCAAGAAACATGAAAAAATTCAAGTATAAATGTGAAGCATTAAGTTGTTATATGGGTGTTTCACTATATATTAATAAGTGCAATATGCAACATTTGAATAATGGTTTCAATAAGTTCAAAATGGATGATTCAAATCATGTAAATATGTTGATAGTTCAAGAAATGTGTTAACTCACTAAAACATCCAAATATAATTGCAAAACATTGAACTACATATGTTTCAATATATTTTAATAAATGTAAGATGCAACTTGTGAATAATGGTTGTAACATATTAAATGTGAATGGTTTAACACATGTACACATGTTGACAATTGAAAAAATGAGAAATTTTTTATTAATTCATTATAATATAAATGTGGGGTCATAAATTGTTACATGTGTTTTAATAAATTATGGTAAATGTAAAATGCAATTCATGAGTAATGGTTTCAACATGTTAAAAGTTGATGGTTCATTTCATGTACCATGTTGATAGTTGAAGAGATGTTAAAAAAATCATTAATGTATTATGCTATAGTGTGTAAATAAAGTTAAAGATTATTTCAATTTTCACATTAGTAATTTGAAATTATTAAAAAATAAAATAAGGTTCAAATTATATTCATGAATGAACAACATAATGATCGTAACAACTATGAACAATATTGATCATTAATTCATGCAACAAGCCACTTGCAAACTTAAGATGACTAAATGTAATTGAAATGTAGTCAAATTGAATAGTAGTCAAAATATGTGGGGATGAAAAAAGACAATATTTCTTCTTGTGTAAGCTTTAGGTTTCAAGTTCATAGACCTAGGTTTATGTGCCTAGGTTTAAAGCTTTAGGTTCTTAAACCTAAACCTAAGTACTTAGTTTTGGGCCTAGCTTAGGTTCAACCTAGGTCATTTCAGTTTTCAACCACATGGGGATGTTAGTAAAGTAAAGTAAACAAAAAAGTAATCCACCCAAAATCCAATCAAAAAATGAAAAAAAAATTAATATGGACATAAAAAATTAGATTCAAAATATTTTGAAGTAGAAATATGAAATTATAGGTCATTGCATTTAGTTTATGGGAAATTGGATACAAAGTTTAAACAATTTTGGTATCATAAAAGTAGGTTGAAAGTATGTTTGAAATGAATTGGGTCAAAATGGTGTTCAAACTTATTTCATATTAAAATTTTGATACACTATGATTTTGGGTCCAAACAAATTACTAAGACCGACATCCGCCTCCTTGGTGCTTTGCTTAATGATTGTTTATTCTAAAATACTTTTGGAATATCCTATTTGTAAGTTTAACAAAATCTTTAAAAGTCTTTTTGATTCACAAAGATGTTGCATTATACTATCATAGTAAAGTTTGATTTAAATAATGTCCCAAAAATATGTCATTTTAAGTCCATTAAGGTGTCATTTATGAGTTTTTCAAATGTTAAAAGCATTTGTTATGTACTATTAAATTTATTTTTTTGGGTATTCAATATTCATTAAATTTGTTTCAAAAAATTTCAAATGTTTCCATATTGTATTAAAAACATTGTTGTATACATTTACCAAACATTTTAAATATTGACTTGACTTAGCACTTTAAAAAGTGTAAAATTAAGCAGTTATTACACTTGAAGTTAGTCCTAGTAACATGTTTGGACCTATATAGCATACACAATTTGACAATATGTAAGTATTTTTTAAGGCCCCATTAACTTGAATTTTTTTCTAAATTAATATTTCATCTACATGTAACCCATTTTGTAAGCTCAGACATCTTCATGTGCAAGTGAAAGCATTTTTTAAATGTATACTTAATTGTACTTTCAAGATGGAGTTTTTCAACATTTTAAATATAAAATGAAAGATTCTCATCATTTTAATTATTGTATAAAAAATTTATACTTTCAATACATTAAAAAAAAAATCATGGTTACTTGTAAATTTTTTTGACACAGAGTAGTGAGTGGTCTATTTTACCTTGCTTGCACCCATGGCATAGCCTAAATGGTTGATATTTAAATATCATGTCACCTAACTTAAGTGGCCAATGTTTAAATGTCACATGGTTAAGCCTAAGTGGAAAGTGTCTAATGGCATTTGACCAATCACCTTAATGCTAGGACAAACTTTTGACACATGCTAGACTATGGGAGAAATAACTAATATGAAAAACCAATATTGATCTTATTTTGTCTACAACATATCCATTAAAACATTTGTGGGTACTAGTACTACCAAATAAATAAATTTAGAATCAAATTGGAATCATGGAGACATTGGTATTACTAGTTTTGACTTGTAATGATCAATGGTCATGGAGACTTGGAAAATTGAAATCTATTGGTACAACAAGGTCACCCAAGCGGTGTTGCAACAAGAAGGATCATCACCTCCCAATAGTTTAGTTGGAAATTCATTCTCCTACAACATCATTGACCTAATCTAGCTAATGTTCATCATCCACTATCCTCATGGTAGTTTGGACCACTTGACTTCAAGCTCAATAAACCAATTCTTACATTAAAGTCACATGATTAGTGGTTGGAAAAGTTAATACTACATATTGTCATGGTGAAAAAAAATTTGAATCTGTGCAATGAACCTTGACATTTCATGCATGATGCACTTGATAATGTCATGACTTGTAGCTTGCAAGTCCATGATTCATCTATAAGTTGGAACCTTGAAATAGACACTCAAGCACAATGCATATTTGAATCAACAAGTTTCAATTCCTAACCAAAATGACATCTACAAAATCACCCAACAAAACAAACACAATCAATGTCGAATGAGTGCTAGTTTGGACTTCAAAGCTCCTAAGTCCCAATTCTTAAATCATTGCAAGTAGCAAACCACATTTGAACAAATAACAATGTGCACATGATTTACAAATTACAAGCTACAAGGTATGGACTCTAGTGTTCATTATTGAATGTTTCCAAGTTGTTGTTCATTTGCACAATTCACATGTTTGGATTCTAAAACAAGCCATCTTGATTCACAAGTTATTGCCACCCTTGGGCCCCAACATCTAATGACCGACCATTCTTGGTTACAAGTTTAATTTTACATCTTCCTCATTAGATCTACAACCTTGGTGATCTCCAACTATAGGATAGAAAGCATTTGGCAAATCAAATGATTGTTATTGTTCCAAAATGTAGTGACTAAACAACTAACAACATTGTGTTTTTAGTGGCATACCTTTCATGCCCATTGTCATTTGGTGATTTCACAATTTGAACTTTTTTTTTAACAACACTTATTGATGTTTAAGTGATCACACTAACAATGTCAATATTTTAAAAATCTCAATATGGCAAAAACCTCTTTAATTTTCTTTTTTTCCTTTTGGGAGGTTGTTACCAAAATTTTAGGTCACCTTTTGGCAAAATTTCACCCAAAAAAATCATTGCTATAACCTTCTTTTTTTAATTCGAAAAAATACATGTTTAATGACTTGAAAATATCTAGAAATGACATATTTTAGGAAAAAATAATAATATAAAACTTGACATAATATAGGACAAAGAAATTTTTCAATATCTTAAAGACTTTCTCCATAACATTTTTAAAAAAAAAGTAATCAAATAAGAAATCCAAAAGTGGTGGATGTGGCTCCTATTAATGTGGATGCACCTTAGTGTTAAAGTTAATATATTTTTTCATGTCCAAGCTAATAATGCCCTACTTTCAACCTTTTTTAATACATATATTAAATATTTGGTCATGAAAAACATCCATTTGAATATGTGAATATTTAAATTCTATGGATTATTATTATACACAATAAGCAAATTATAGTTTCATATAATTACAATTTCCAAAAAAAAGATCCTAAATGTCAACAATCATAACCCTTGAAAGTATAGCTTGTCCCAAATTTGTGAAAATAATCTTCAATTCCATTATTAGCAATGAATCCATAACATTTGTGTTTGTAACAAAAACCCAAAAATTACCTAGATTGCAAAGTTCATCTTTCATTGAATATTAATGTTTTTGGTGTAACTATTTCAGAATTAGAAGAAAAAATTAATGAATCTCACTTATTTGAATCCATTTTGTTAGAATTTTCAATTTGCATATGGGTTTTATATGATAGTATGTGTTCAACTCAAAAAAACTACATTTGTGACATGGTGACACCCAGAAAATACATTGTAATGTTTTTACCAAAAGGCATTCTTGTAGGTGCACTATCCAAGGTAGTGTGTCAATAGTTTGTTAGTCAAGTCTACTATGGTGCTTCTTGAAGTGCACTACTTTAAAACTTGTTATGCAATGAACTACCTTGGAGTTCTTATGTAGTGTTTTCATGTTTTAGAATCATGGTGCAAATATGATTTGGGACTGGATAGTTTGCTTGCAAAATGATTATGGTCACATCTTGATCGAACGGATTTTGTTCAAGTGTACTTGTACATTTTTATTCTAAGCACTTAAATGCAATACATTAATGAAGGATTTTTTTGGTTAGTTGTTATTTGGTTGATTGCATTTGACAAATTGGGGTGCAAGCATGTTTATGGAATCACCTTGCTCATGATGATCATTTTCTCCATTACTTTTGTTTGGACATAAAACAAAGGGTGTTATGACATCTTTTTGTTCTTTAAGTAATTCAATAACAATCCATTCCAACAAACCAATTAATATAATCTCACCCTGAACATCTAGGTGTAAATTTCCTTCCTTTATTTAGGATTTTGATATTTTAACGCATGAGTTTTATTCTCACATCATAAGTTATAATTAAGAATGGTCATTGGTGGGAATCCTTATACATGAGGCATGTTCATTGCAATTGTGTTTTTGATCCAAGGGTTTGGTATCCTCGTAGCCTTAGCCATGGCTATCATGGTGTTGGTTTAAACAACAAGTATTTGGCCCCAACCTATAGTTCATCAATCTTGTCACATTTGTACATTTACAAGTCAATATCTCACATGGTGAATCATGTTCATGATCTAGGCCATTCTTATTGTTGGAACCTTCTACTACCACTTATGCATGTGTTTGAGACAACTAGGCACACAACTTTATATTGGAACATTAATATACAATGAAATATACCTATAATTTTATTAATACAATACAAGGTAAAGTTATCATGCTAATAGGAGCCACCTTAGGCATAACTTGTCTTTTTTTAACACGTTTACAAAATTCATAAACTTAGATAATGTTGAAATTGTGTGTTATATTTGTACACCCACCTCTCTATAGTAACCTACTTTAGTTTATTATTATGGTGGTCCACAATTCTTCATAGCTAATAGTTGTCCATATTTGTGTACCATCATTATGCTATCAAAATAAAATCATAATAATCTCATAACACAATGAAAAACTAATCATAAACTATCAAAGGAACATTCAAATGGATGAATTTTATTCAAATAATCAATGTCATCAGCATTAATTTTGACATGAAAATGAATAGTTCTTCATTATGTTTTGATGAATATGTAAACTAAATCAACCATTGCACAAGTAAAAGTGATTTACAATAATTAGAATGTTTGATAAATGAATTTTATTTCTTTAATGTGATGAATGAAACAATACATCATTCTATTTTGTAGAAAGAACATTAAATAGAATGGCATAAAGGATTGATACAAGTCATTTTTTCAAGTTTGATGGTTGTTAATTATAACATTTGGAAACATAGAATTATTTTGATATTTAAATCCAAAAAGCTTTGGTCCATTATTCATGGAATCAAAGCAAAACATATAAATCCCACAATAATGCAAAGGCATTAATACATTTTGTAGGTGTAGGAAGCATGGGAAGAAAGAAACACATTAACATTTACAATTAAATAAATAAAATGTTTATATAATAGTGTAGTTTTTCATGTGCAATCATGTCAATCATCATATGAAGCATGGAGAGATTTTCTAGTTAGTTATTCAAATCTCAAGATACCATTATTAAAATGTATTTTAAAAACATTGGAAACTCTAAAGATAAGAGAGTTTAAAAGTGTTATGAAACATATTCATTTGTTTTGAACACTTTTTAAATAATTACTAATTGTAGGTGTACCCATACCTAATGATAAAGTGATATTGTCACAAATGAAAAATATGGCACCAAGTTATAGAACTTTTATTAGGTCATTAAGGAAGCAACCAAATTTGATTTTGTAATCCTTAATAATTGGTGAAATTCAAGCATACATATTGATGAAAAATCTAAATGCAACAAATGATAATATGTCAACCCTCTTCATGAAAAAAAGAACCCAAATTTGTAATAAAAAACCAAAGAGATTATTTCCCTCGAAGGAAGGTGGAAGTAGTTTTCAATACACTAGAAAGAAGAAATTCATTAATATATGTTTTTTACTGTAAGAAACTAAGGCATAATGTCAAAGATTGCAAGTAAGAACAATGGCAAAATTTTCAAACAAAAGAAAAACTAGTATTATAACCAAAAGAGGTGGTTCAAAAACTATATGTAGTTGAACTAACAATGAAAGAAGGAAATCCCACATGGTATGTAGACACTAAAGCCACATAACACATTTATTATGAAAGAAATTCCTTCATAAACTAAGAGACACGTGAAAGTTGGTTTGAGTTCTATTTCTTGTTGATAACACAACAAATGGAATATTAGGACAAAAATAAAATTGTTATGGGTTTATGGGGTGATATGAGAGATCTTTAATGTACTCCATGTTCTAGGTTTCTTTTATAAAAATGATCTATTAATTTTTTTGATAAAGTTAGTGGATAGATTCTAATAAAGTAAAGCATGTGATAATGGTGATAAAATATGGAACAAACTTTTAAAATTCACTACACTTCACATTCCACAACAAAATGAAGTATTAAAAAAAAAAACACATTAATTGGTGCCATGTTTCCATAGCCACTTTCACAAAAAGCAAGGAGTGAAGTGGTAATAATAGTTCAAAGAGATTTTTTTTCCTTTGGAGTTCATGGTTGTTTTAAACATGGAAGATAAGCCATCAAAATAGTAATCATGCAAAACATGTTCAAAACATGAATTGGCCAATAATTGGATGTTATTTGTATTTTTTGGAATGAAGTGTTGTTAACACCCAATTATTTTAAAAATTAAAGTTCTATAAAAGTAATGCCAAATAATATCACTCCTTTTGAAATTTGGTTTGGATATAAATTTAATTCATCATATTTTAAGTTTTTTGGTTATCCAACTCATGTTTTAATCTATTAGGATATATAAGAAAAAAATTTGGTCCACACTTTTTAGAGTGTACATTATTAGGATATTTTGAAGAATGTAAAGCATATATATTCACATTATGAAAAATAGGGTGATTTGCAATTGGCCTTGCAATTGCAATAACCATTTTACAATTTTGACTAAGTTGTAACTATGTAAGCCAAGAACATTTGGCCAGTGGTTTGGTGACATGTGACACATTCACAAAGTTCAAGGTCAACAAATATTTAAGTGACATGTGGCACATCCACATCAATAGGCTAGGCCATGTGGTGCTTGAACATTGGCCACTTAGCCTAAACGTAAGTTACATTTAGACCTAAGAACTTAGGTTAAGCCTAAACATAGGCCATTTAACTTAAGCTTAAACGAAAGCTAGACTTAAGCACCTATTTTAAGCCCGGACTTAGCCCACATGGCACTTAACAAATGAAAACCATTTTTTTATTTAGTTTAGCTTTTAGGATTGAACCTTTTTTATAAGTTCATCCCAAATGGCTATTACATTTTCATGATTATTGTGTTTCCTTAACCAACCTAATGCACTCCTTTGGAACGAAAGCAAACAAACTAGTCTAAGGTGTTTCCATGGTACAATGTATACAAAAAGGAGTCATAACATTGCAACACATTTTTGAGTTGGCTTTCTAGGTATTTAGAAAAGATTTTATGGTAGAAATGTGGAATTAAAGGTGTCATATCAATAACTATTGTTGTGTTATGACATCGGTGCACATTTGAACAATTCAATGGTTGATTAGAAAACATTTTAAACTTGCAAAAACTTGTCACAAAGACTATGATTTAATAAAAAGGTTGAGAAATACTAGTTTAAAAAACAATTTTCCATGAAACTTTGCACATACAAAAAGACAACCATAATGAACAAACTTTTTCATGAAAACTTTAAGTTTGTTTTTAAGTATTGATGTTCATATTAAATTATAAATAAATGTTAATAATACATTATGTTATGATAATGTTAATGATTATGGTATTTATAAGTTGTAAAATATTTTCCATTAAAGATGTAGTTGGATGAAATGTTTTTTAATCATTCTAAAAACATAAAATGAAAATTTTAATTAATGAAAAAAAACCAATAAATTGTTGTTAAACAAGGTGTTTTAAATAAGTTGTCGTTAAATTATTGGTGTACAATTACATAAAGGCAAAAGTATGGATTAATTGCATATTCATGGTTTATATAATTTTTCTTACTCTTAAAGCCGAAATAAACCATATGTGATTGTTTAAAAGAATTCAAAATGAGTGATATTTTATTTGTTATTACTTATAATATTATATATTCTTCCAACTTTGACACAATGTATGTACACCATACCATGGAAACACCCTCTAAGCTTAATTAGGCCTAAACCTAAACTAATAGTCTAGCTAGCCTAAGTCTAGCTAACTAGTTACGTTAATTATTTCTAGCAATTATTCATCAACCATTTTTAATTGTATAGTTAGATAATTAAAAAATTAGATAATATTATTTTCATTTACCAAATAATATGATAATTATTTTTAAATTTTAAATTTTGATCAATCAACTATAATTATCTATTCAATAATGAACTATTAATTAGTCCAAAATTTTTTTTAACTAATTCATTTTAACTTTTTATTAACATTTCATAAAAATAATAATTAATTAAAATATAAAAAATTGATAATATTTTTGGAAGGTATTTTAATTTAAATAATTATTATAATTTACTGATAATTAATAATTGGCTAGAACTACAACAATAACATTAATAATAATATTGTAGCTAGTAGCTAGGATAGGCTAGGCTAGTTATTTGCCTATTATTATTCGTATTGTTACCTAACTTGTTATAACTATTATGAATTAATAAAATAAATATTAAAATTTTAAATTTTAAAAATAATATTTATGCAAGTATATTAGTCTTAAAATAATAATAATTTTCTGGAATTTTATAATAATTTACTAAATATTGTTACTAACTATGCCAATCATTATTATTATTTAATAATAATAAATAATGTTTCTAATAAATTTAAAAATTTAAAAACATATTGGAACTAATAGCTGGCATTATAATAAACATTAAAATTCCAAAAAAATAATTAATTATGTATCATTATTTGATATGTGGTAAACAAAACTTTAATCTACATATAAATAATAAATTATGCATGTATTGAACATATATGTTATTAAATTGACTTACATTTTAAATTTTCATTAAATTTTATTTTCAAATCGAAGTGTAATATTTATATGCACAAAACAAATTCATCATACATAACCATTTATTTATACATAAAATCTAAATGTAATTAATTAATTAATTATTATCATAAATTTAAATTTTTATTGAGTTATCATATGTATAAAAATGAATAATTTTCCACAAAATATTAATTATGTATCATTACTTGATTTGTTATAAACTAACATTTGATTTGCATAGAAATAATAAATTACATGTATTGAACATAAATTATTAGAAGCTTATATTTCATAATTTTCTTAAATTTTACATTGAAATTAAAATTTTAATATTTATATGCACAAGAACATTATTTGCATCATACATAACTATTCATTTACTAAGCCCCATGATAATTTGGCAACAAAAAGAACTTGGTTCTGAGTTTGCCCTTAAGAGCTCTAGAGCTAACACTAGGTGGAATGATATCGTGTTGTTGTCACTGAGGATGTGAAGAAGGAGCAACGCAAAAGGTGTGCACGAATGGTGTTGCATTTTGTGTGTGCGGTGGAAGCGACCGACTGTTCTTCGTCGTAGACGTCCGTCCGTCCGTCCCCCGACTGTCCTGTCCGGCTGCCCGAGGTCTTGTTCCCAGTGGGTGTTAGTGACCAAAGAACTTCAGGTTTGGACTTTGGTTCCTCTTGAAACCTTCCAACCTTTGCAGCAGATTGTGCAGTGTACTTCTGAGAAACGGCTGTGAATCTCTTCTGTGTTGCCGAGCTTGCAAGCTCGCGACCTCGAGGTGGGTTCTAGGGTTGACCTAATTCGGCAGCTGGGTAGAGAGGAGACGGAGATCAAAGGCTCAGCGAAACTCTCCTCCATGAACTCCAAACTACTATAAATCTTCGACTCCAGATCTGAGAAGGTGCTGCACCAGCACCAGCAATTGTTGATTAGGGTTTGAGCAAAATCTTGGATTCCCGAAAGAAGAGTGGTGGCATCTAAAGAAGACGATGGAGCTCACTTCTCACATTCTAGTTCTCAACTGTCTGAACCACTAAGAAGAGGTCCGTAGGTGTGTCTAGCAGAGGAGAACGAGCTTTTTCACAAGACCCATCTTTTGGAGGGAAAAAGCTTCTTGGGTGACTCCTGTACTTCCTCCTCTTTAATCAGCAAGCAAGAAAGCAAGCAATCCATCCATCTCTGTTTCTTCCTTCCAAACCCTATAATCATTTTTCAAGACTGAGATTAGTGGACCCTAGGAGCCTCTCTCACCCCACTCTTTGAAAAAGTCAAATTGATGTCTTATTTGATTATGTAAGAACATCTCCAGCGGTGCTCGGTAATATGTGATTCACATTTTACATGATTTGCATGAAGAACACCTACACTGGTGCTCAGTATGTGATTCACATTTTACATGATTTGCATGAAGAAAACCTCCACAGATGCTGAGTATGTAACCTTGCAAATTAAAAGAGGATTTTTGAAGCATTGGTGATAAGGTTTAGTAAAGTTACGGTTTAAGGTTTTGGTTAATGACGAATGCCACGATTTTCGACACTAAAGCATGGGAATGGAACAAGGACTTGCTGACAATCATGGAGATGCAGGCAGTTGAAATCTAGGTGCTTTGTACACGCTACAACCTCAAGCCTGCCAAGACCGGCAAGGCAGCCGCTGCAGCAGCCATCGTCAACCATCTCATGGTCCTTAGGGCCGATGTGGTGACGAAACAGGATGTGCACAATGCTATTGAGGTCACTATGGAGCAGGTTGCGAAAAACATTCTAGCTCCAGCAATGGAAACTAAGATTGTGACCGTTATTGGCCAAGTCAAAACGGTGCAAAATAAAGTAGATGAGATGGCTAAGAGCTTTGATACCATGCAAGACAATGGGGAGAAGTGGAAGGAGGTTGTGGGCAGGAAGGTTGACAAGGTTGCCAACAAGATGGACCGAGCAATGGATGCTGACCTGGTCAATGCCAGGGAAGCAAACATCCGGGTCACCGAGTTGACCATGAGCAAGGGGGGAAACCTCAAAACAACTTATGGAGTTGGTGCAGACGGAGCTGCTTGACATGTTGAAGGTTGCTGACCGTGTGCAGGTGCAGAAGGTGCACCGGCAAATGCCGTCGGGGCGACTGGATAAGGCCATTAACAAGGCACCAGCAATCATCATCACGCTGGCATCAGTACATGACAAGCTCATGGTGTTGCGCGCTTGCAAAGGCCTACAAGGCACTCAGCTTGGGCTCGACAAGGACCTGACTCCCGCTCAGCAGGCCCAAAAACGAACTGCTTGGGCCACCTTCAAGGAGGCCAAAGAGGCTGGTGAATGGGTGTATTGGCGTGGGGCCGATCTTTACATCAATCACAAAGTCGTAAACTCTCCTACTGCATAGGGGGCCAGAGAGACTTGCGCATGTGCTTCTGGAACATCCATGGGGCCGCTATCACAAAGCTAGAAACACATGAACATCTGCTTGACCTATTTCAACACGTTAACGTTGTTGCTTTGATAGAAACACATCACTTCCCGGGCGATATATTCCCGGTCTTACCAGGGTTCTACTGTTTTGATGTTGCCAGGCCTGTGACTCCACAGGGTGTCGTTCGAAAACACAGTGGAGGCATTGTGGTACTAGTCAGGGAAACATGGGCAAATAGTACTACTGTTTGGAATACTGCAAGGGATGGGACTAGGATTTGGTTGCGCTTGGGCAATGCTTTCCAAAGGCCTTTGTTCCTGTTCATAGTATATGTTATTCCACAAGGTTCGCCATATGCAGACAACAGCCTGTTTGAACACATATGCCAAGAGGTTGGAGAAGCCATGAGTTTAGGCGATGTGCTTCTTAATGGGGATTTCAATGCAAGGACAGGCACAAACACTAATTTCATTGATTGTAGTCAACTAGCAGATGTGCTACTGGTGCCACAGGCCATTGAGGACACCCTGCCCAACGATATGCTGGAGCATCAGAACCGCGACACCATCACACCTGGCTGGCATCGTGAGTTCCTGGATCTTTGCAGAACTGCTGGGCTGTTCATCCTCAATGGCTGCACACTAGGAGACATATCAAGGGAGTACACATGCCTATCCAATAAAGGTTTTAGCACTGTGGACTATTTTCTTACGACAGCTGACCAATTAGAGGGTGTCAAGCGCTTAGAGGTTAACTGCGATGAAAAGTACTCAGGTCACAAAGATGCACATTCTGATCATAAACCATTGGTACTTACAATCACACACTAGTAGCAACCCCCTCCTGTTCAGAAAAAGGCAATCAAACACCTACCACGTTTCAAATATGACACTGCCAAAGTAACCGAGTTTAACAGGAGTGTATAACATAACATCGGTGTGTGGCCAAGCTTAGATGTACTTGATGCATCTGACATACAAACAACAGTCAATCTGTTACAATAGTGCATCACACAATCTGCAGAAAAAGTGTTTGGAAATAGACAAATGGCTTTAGGAAAAGCAATAAAGCATAGCCACAAACCCTGGTTTGACACAGAATGTCGCCAGACCAAAAGCCAGTTTGTTAAATTGTCACATGCGCACCCAAATAGGCAGGTCAGACTTAAGCAAATGAAACAGTTGTACAAAAGGAAGAAACATGCTTATGATGTGCTCAAGGCTAAACAACTATGTGGTTTAGCGAAGGCGGATCCTGCAGCATTCTAGAAGCGGTACCGCAAGCGCGCTAAGGGTGTCAATGGCATCACCAGCGAAGCGCTCAGGGATGGCTTCTAACAGCTACTCCAGTCTCCAGCGGCACCAGCCACAACAGGAGCTGCGATAAGTGCCGCTATTCAAGCCCAAGTGGTCTCCTTTCCACCCAATGGTATTGACTACGAACAATTGAATGTTGACATCACACTAGTTGAAGTACAACAAACGTTCAAAAAGCTAAAACGACACAAAGCTGTAAGCATTGATGGCATCAAACCAGAGTTCCTTTTGGATGCGACTGCTGGCCTGCAGCAACCACTATTGATTACTTTTAACAAAATTTTGTGCGAAGGCTATTATGAATCACTCTCTGTTGGGATCATACATGCATTGTACAAAGGGGGTGATTGTAGTCAATTTGACAATTACAGGAGGATCACAGTAGGACCAATATTAGCCAAGGTGTTTGCAATGATTCTTGAGTCCTGCATCAGTCAATGGGCAGAGACCAATGATTTACGTGCAAAGGGACAGGCTGGTTTCAGAAAGGACTTTAGGACAACAGATAACTTGTTTCTTTTTCGCACTTTGACCAAACAAGCCAGATTTTAGAAAAAGAAGTTATACACTTGTTTTGTGGACTTCAAAAAAACCTTTGATACAATACCAAGGGACCTGTTGTGGCAAGTGCTGGAGGGACTTGGCATCAGTGGGTGAATACTGGAGTGCTTACGCTCCATGTACCGTCAAGACTAGGCCTGCCTACACCATCCAGAGGAAGGGCTCACACCCACTTTCTTTTGCCGCATCGGAGTGAAGCAACGATGCCCCCTCAGCTCGCTCCTGTTTGGCCTCTTCATAGATGGCCTAGAGAAACGGCTAAATGCTTTGGAAGGTGACACACCACCAATGTTGGGACAGCTAATTGTTTGCTTGCTTTTGTATGCAGACGACTTAGCTCTCATGTCACACACTCCTGTTGGATTGCAGAAGCAACTGGATGTCTTGCAAGCTTTTTGCTATGAGCATCAGTTGACTATGAATGTCAAGAAAACCAAGGTTGTTGTGTTTGAAGCACGCAAATTGTGTGTCAGGCTTTTCAATATGAGGGCGAAGCTATAGAGCAACTAAACTCTTTCAAGTATCTAGGTGTTGAGCTGCACAGCACAAAAGGTATGCAAGCGGCAATACAACGATTAACAATGTCAAGGAAAAAGGCAGTTTTTGCATTGCGGCACAAATGCGCAAAATTGCGTATCTTTGACCCAGCATTACAATGCCAGCTGTTTGATGCACTAGTCAAACTAGTGCTTAGCTATGGGTGTGAAGTATGGTCAGACCACATAGCATGCGAACAATTAAAGGTGGTTCATCGGGCTTTTCTGAAGTCGTTGCTGGGGTCAGCACCACAACATCCAGTTACGTCGTGCTCGCAGAGTTTGGCAGGTTTCCTTTAGAAATATTTTGGTGGTAACAGACCATGCGCTTTCTCTCACGTGTCAGTTCTGAGGTAGACTCATATCACATGCTCAAGCTAGCTTATGATGTACAACTACAGTTGTTTGCAGCCAGGCGAAAAGTCTTACTCGAGAACCAGAGTGCTATGGGTAGAAAGAGTCGATTGCTTGCTTGCTGGCTAACACAAGTAGATGAACGACTGTCGACATACAATTTGTGCATTGATAACGATCAGCTGCCACCATGTGTTCGCCTCAAGCAGTTGGCTGAAAGGCAATACATTGTACACCATCAAGTGGCTATAGCTGACTCCAGCCGGGTGAGAGCCTATCTGGGGTTGAATAGCTTAACACCGTATGGGTACAAAAAATACCTCTCCAGGGTAGACAATGCACAGCTTAGGAGAAGCTTGGCACGTTTTCGTTGTGCGAAACACAAGCTGTAGATTGAGCTAGGAAGGCAAGTCAAGCTAGTGAAGGTGCCGGTGCAGCAACGTTATTGCAAATTGTGCAACTTGGGTGCAGTTGAGGATGAAGACCACTTCTTGTTGCTTTACCCTACTTATCAAAGTGTTCGAGAGAAGTTTAGAGGTTCATTGCCACTAACTACCATCACACCTTTGGCTAAATTACTAAGCTGTCAGCAGCAAGGCATCCTTGCTAGATTCTTAGTGCAATGTCAGACGGTTAGATTTGAATTGTTTCATCAGATTTAATGACAATTGGGTTCTGGCCCGGGCGCTATTTGGCCCACTTAATGACGCTAAATTGTAAATAAGTAAGTAAGTACACAAATAGAATTTACATGTAGTTTAATGTTTAATGAAATTATTTTAGAATTATAAAAAAAATTAAGATATCATCTGTATAAAAGTGAATAAACATTAAAGTTCCACAAATCATTAATTATGTATCATTACTTGATATTTTGTAAACTAAAATTCGATTTACATAGAAATAATAAATTATATGTATTGAACATACACATTATCACAAATTTATATTTCAAAATTTCCTGAAATTTTATTTTTAAATTAAGATTTACAATTTATATGCACAAAATAAATTGCATCATACATTATTACTAACATATTCTTCATATTCTTCTTAAACTTTATTTTGAAATTAAAGTTTAATATTTATATGCACAAAAAAAAACCATTCATCTATGTAAATAAAATTTACATGTAATTTAATGTTATCATAATTTAGAATAAATATTATTTGTATAAAATTGAAGTTGCCTACTAGTTGTTTAGCCTACTTGAAAGAGATAATTGCAACAAAGTTGCAAACAAAATTGCATTTCATCCATTCTCTAAGACATTTTATCATCCATATATATGTGTTGATGGTACCGGTGTCACCAAAATAGTTGAACGTTAGTCAATGTCTTAATTGTGTGCCAACTAAAAAACCTTAGATGTTAAGAATATTCCCAAAATTGCCCTTTAATTGAAACATGTTTCACATTATTTACCAACATAGTTGGGCATTCAACTTGGAGACCTCATTAATGTCAAGAATATTCGGCAAATGACCACCCAATTGAAAAATGCTTTCATCTATACAACAACAATATAGTAAACAAGTCAATTTAATTAGTAATTACCATAATTTTATTTTAAAATCTTAAAAATCAAAGTTGCAACATAGTTGCAAATGACATGCAATTGATAACTGTTTGGTTAAAAAATGGGGGTTTTCTACTAGTCATGTTGATGTTGCTTTTCATCCATCCATCAATGATGAATTATGTTGATTTTGGTTGGAACTCCTTTGCAATTGTGAGTGTGATGGTAACACATTAATGGTTGCAATTAATTGGCAACTATGTGGCAACTCATGTTGGCACAAGGTAGTACTTGTGTGTAATTGCAATGTACCCAATTTGCAAATGGCAACTAGATGACTATTGTGGAATAACTACTAGGCAAGTTCATCCATTGACAAATGTAATGTTTATGTGATTCTTAATTCATCCATTCACAAACCTAGTGTTGCATGATTTTTCATTCATCCATCAACAAATCTAATGCTTACATGATTTTTAATTGATTCATCAACAAATATAATGCTTGCATGATTTTTCATTCATTTATTAATAAATAAAGTTTGTTGGTGTCATTTGCAACTAGGTGTTTAGTTATGGGTTTCAATGTAGTTGTATAACAGTTGATTTTAGAAGTATTGGACAACTAAATTTCAACTTACAATGCAAATGTGTAAACTTTGCACATAGATTATCATTGTCCAAATTATGAAGATAGTGTAGAATTACATTCCATCACTATTTATAAACATGAATGGATCTAAAATTATATACATTGGGGTGCAAATGAAATACAATGAACCAACATGATTGCTTTAGAAAATGACTACATGTCCTTTTTCCTAGAAAAAACCTTTTTCATACAAATAAATTTTGGAACAATTTTTTTTACAGTTTGTTATAATAAATGCTTATAGTTGTCCCAATACATGAAATTTTTTAAATTTTTTTCCCATTTTTGAGTAAATATGAATTCTCAAAAAGTGTCTTGATTTCTTGGAAACTTAGTGTTTTGTTTATAAAAATGATAAAAATTTCAAATCATAACCAGAAATTCATTTTTTATATTTTCAAATTTTCTTTTATAATAAGTTGCAACTTTTCTTAACACATCATGTAGATTATACCTCATTTAGATGTGGTAAAGGGCTTTCAAAGTTTTAAAATTTTTGATCAATTTTGGAAAGTTCTTTGAATTTTTTAAGTGTTAGAATTCCACATATTTTAGGGCATGAGTGTCTTTTCAATGTGGTTAATGGGTTTTTATCTTTAATTTTTTCCCCATCAAATGTGTTTTTATTATTGAATCCTTTTGATAGTCCTTTGCAAAATTAACTTCTATCTAATGCCATAGGTGTTCACTTTTAGAACTCCTAAATCAAAACTTAAACTTAAAATTTCATCTAATGGATTTTTGGTTTGAATTCATTAACATTCATATGAATGAAAAAACAACAACTTGCCATGATTGCCATGATTGCCATGGCTTAAATGGCAAAACATAACAATTTATCCAATTTTGATTATTTGTTTTTGCGATCTAATGCCCTTTTTGGCTTGTTGGATTATGATTGCACCCATTGACATTCAATGTTGGAAAATGCATTACAAGATTTTTTTAAAAAAAAATTATTGAAATATAATTTGTCCAAGCTATTTATAACAAAAGTTTTCCTTTACTTAATCAAAAGGTCATCACAAAGATGATGAACCACAACAATCAAATATTGTCATCTAAAACATTATGTTTCTATAAATTAATGTTTTTTTTGTTAAAATGTAGTTTGAGCCACAATTTTTCATTCCACTTTATATATTTGAAATTTGCAATATTATAATATTTAATTCCAAATGTGAAATGAGATCAATAACATGTAAATAACATTGTAATGCAAAAGATACCTAAATATCCATCCTTTTAATTTAAATAAAACTAGTTTACAACTATAATGCCACTAACATAATTTATCTATGATTAAAATGCAACATATATATCATTGACACAAATTAAAATACAATTAACTACACTTGCATACAACGATGGTTTTCAAAATAAAATGCATCACATACTTAAAAAACTAAGGTTAGAATTCACCACACCTTTTTTGTTTGGTTTGGATTACTACATAACAAACAATAACACATTCAATAACATATTTATTAGCAACCTAACCAAATTATACAACATCACATGTGCATGTTTTTTATCAAGACTGTATTTTTCAAAAAAATTCACCATTTCATTTTTGAAAAACCTTCAACCTTCAATAACAAGAACAAAAACCTTCAACCTCCAAAAACAAGAACAAGAGCTTTTGGCCTTTCTAAGTTTTTAAAATATACAAACAATTTTGTGACAACCTCTTAGCTCTACTTTTAATATAGGGGGGGGAAATCTTAGTTATCTTAACATGATATGATACCTTCATCACCAAAAGATTAAGAAATGCACAAAATGTTTAGACAAAAAGACTTTCTCCTTTTTAATTCAATTTTGAATTTCTTGACAATAGACATAGGTGCAGAAAGGTCATTGATGCAATCTGGCAATTTTGTTGATTTATTACCATGTGTCATTTGTTCATGTGTCATTTTGCTCATGTGTTTTTTTCCCATATTTCATATTTTCAATTTTCAAATTCAAAATTGAAATTTAGTTGCATACTATTTGTCCACATGTTTGTTTGGTTGCTCTAGTTATTTAATTTGGTTTACATGTTTACTAGATGTTAGATTTTAAATATATATATATATATATATCCTTTGTAGTTCATTTTGAATTATTTATAATAGGCATAGGCCCATGATTAACTTGAAAGAATCCACCTTTATTAATGAAACAATTAGACATTTAAGGTACAAGACATTGAAATATATAAAGGTAGATCATATGTACACCCTATTTGAATTTGTAATACAATATACACATTAATTCTAATTTTATTTCAAAAGTACGTTTTCACACAAATTCTATGGTTTAACAAATCTATAAGGTAACATGATGTTGTGAGTTACAATGTAGTGGAAAATTAGTAATAAAACAATTGAACAATAGTTGCAAAATAATGAAAAAGTAATATTTATGTATTAGCAACCTAGTAGCACAACTCAATATATTGAAATGGGAATCATAGTTGACAACTAATTGCAAACAAGTTGAAAGTGTCATATGTAATGGGTGATGAAAATGCATACACATGACATGATCATATGTGTCAAGGTCATACATTAGTGGCAAAATAGTCATTGATTGGACGTTACATTTACCCTAATTGTAATGTAGTTGTCACATGCTACTAAAATGCAACTTGCCAACAAAATCAAACATGTTTGACTACGTGTATTTATGATGTGTACATTCTATTGTATAGATGTTTATCTTACAACTAATTTGCAACTACGGTACAATTCCATAATTTTTTGACATGGCATTATATTTATTAATTTCATGTATTTCCATGGGACAATTGTAGCATAGTTGTATATTAGTTGTTTTGAATCTCTAATTGCATGGTAGTTTAGTTGCCACAAACATGATTTCTCATAGTGTTATGTGAAAAGAAAATAAACAAATTACAAATTTTCAAGATGTTATATTTGACAAAAATTTCATGCCACCAAAAAAAATTATAACAATTGAAAATGATATATAAAAGAGTCATTTTTGAATTTGAATTGTTTTAAAGCAAATAATACACCAATTTTGTCAACAATAAACTTCTATCAAGTCACAATCAATAAAGTTATTTTGGAGGTAGAATTGATAATCAACTTAGTCAACCACAACCATCAACTCAACCCAACTCACAAGTAGCACAAGGACAAGGTTCATCATTACATGCTGACAATTTGATGCCAATATTTTCACCACTTTTTATATATGGAAATAACTTATCACATTAAAAGATGTGTCAATGTAATTAACCTAAAATAAATGTACAACCATCAAGTAGGTTGCTTGAATGCATGCTATGAATGAATCCTCAAACAAGAAAAAGGACTCAATTCATTTATATCATAAAGTCATTGTTACAACATATGATCTTCTTAATTGAATACAAAAGGATTTAATGTAAGCACATTCTAGTGAATGGGAAAAGGCGATTGATGAAAGATTTATTTAAACAAGAATCAAATGTGGGAATTCACCACTATGGCTACCTAAAAATCAAATTAATATACACAACAAATTTTGGGTTTTGTGATTTGCCTTTACAACTATATATTAATCAGGAAAAACATATGTGATTAATGATTAGTGAGTTGTTAAACCCATGTTGTTTCACCCATTTAATCACAAGGGATGTTTAGTTACAAAGCCTAATCATTTCAACGATTAGGATTTTAAAATTTTCTTATAATAATGAAATTCCATGTCACCATTAATATTAATATGCCATGTAAAGTGCATGCCATCTCAACTTAGTCGTTTTATTCAATTAAGTGTTACAAAAAATGCCTTGATGGATGGATGACATGTGTCAAAAATCTATAAACACATTATGAATCATTTGCACATGACCAAAAATCAACCTAATTTAGCCTATGTAGTAACCAAAAGTTAACCTAACCTAACCTAGCTAAGCTATTTACCTATGCTATGTGGCCTAGATTAAAAACAAACATTATATTCCTAGCCCAAAAAGTTTAAATTAGGCTACCTAATCTAAACGAAATGGCCTAGGTATCATAGGTTCCAAAAGTGAGGTTTTGAACCCCTCACCTTCACTTTGGGGTTCAAATCCTCATCTATTACAATACCAAATTTTTTTATACTAATTATATTTTACACAAAGTTATAAAGCTCAAAAATTTTAACCTTGAATTAACTTTGGCCACCCTAGGTTGACCTAGGTCAATTTACCTACTACTTACCAACCTAGCTTAGACTAAGACCTCCTTAGGTTGACTTAAAATGAACTAGCTTGTCAATTTATACTACTTACTAACTTAGCTTAGGTTAACCTATGCATTCTTAAGCTATAAAATTAATTAACCTAGGATATTATGTCATGTCATAGTCGCATCCAATCACACAAACTTGCAGTGGTTACAATTAAACCTGATAAAATATTTTGTAATGAGGTTACCTAGGTTGACTTGGCAAAAAACCTAAAGCTAAGAACCTAGGCAAACCTACCTAGGTTAACCTATTAATAGGGTAACCTATTCTAAGTATATTTAAACATATTAAATGTAATAAATTTTTTATGTTTATTTAAGTAACTTACAAGATAACCTATATTATGAAATAAGTTTTTTACTAAATAGCCTACATACATAAGTTAACTTAATATGTATGTTAACATAAGCTAATGTGTCAAGTAGTTAAAAAGTCAACTTGAGTTATGTGTCATTTTTTTCAAAACAACTATTAAAAATCATAATTACAAATTAACAATATATTATTTAGTACACATACACATACACATGCATGTGAATTCATGACCTCAAAAACCTCATGGCACACAAAAATAATAGCATGCCATGACAAATATTGGTGCCATAAATTCAAAACACACAAAATTTTATGGTGTCACAAAAAATCATGGATTACCATGAAAATTTGTGACACCTTATTGCCAAATGGCATGCCATGTCATCATCACATCGAAGATTAAATTTTTATTAATCACAAAAGACAACAATATTTTCAATTAACTAATAAATGAAATTAATTCATCAAATCAATGACATGAATCATGATGTTGACAAATAGGACCACATCATCTTGTTGGCATATAGTACGCCATGTCATCGTCATGGGAAATTGAATCATTATTAGTCACAAAGGTGAATGGTTTTTACAACTAACTAACTAATGAACAAAAATTGAAAAATAATATGATAATTTACCCAAAAAATCAACAAGTTGTCACATTGATTATAATTACAAAACCATGACGCCATGTGGCATATTGATGTCTTTTGCCATTACTTAATGATTGTTATGACTAAATAGGTAAAAATGTAGTTGAAAAAAACAATAGTCATTTTTGTGTTTGGTTCAAAGGATAAGATTTGTTATAATGAATATAAAGTTTTTGGACTTGCATCTTGATACAAAAAGTTACATTGACAGATTGGACATCATTTTTAACATAGTGACCAACCAACAAATGCTTCATTTTATCTAAAGTAGTTTATGGTCATCATGTTGATTAATAGTCAAGTATTTTATGACCACCACAATGCCAAAATAGTTACAATTGTAGTTGAAGAAGACAATAGTTGTTTTTTTTATCAGTCAAAAAACCTATAATGTGTTGTTGTGATAATATCCAAATGGATTTTAAAATCATGTAAGACCAAAGGGTCCAAATTCTTTAAAGCGTACCAAAATTTTGTCACAACATCACCTTTTTCTGTCTTTTTAACCTAGTCCTTTTTTACCATATAAAGTCACATTTATGGATGATTATGATGGAATCTAAAATTGTAATGGTTTAAAACATAGTCCTTTTGAAAATTTTAACAACTTTTGATTCATTAATTGTCATGGGGATCAAAATATAGGGTAAAAAAGGACTAAAATAAGGACTAGACCCTTTTCATTCTATGTGGTACACCTTAAAGGATTTTCACCCCAAAGTTGATGGAATTAATGATAAATATAAGTTGGATTTAGTTGCCAATGGTGTCACTTAAGTACAAGGTTTTGATTATATTTTGAAATGTTTTCTTGAATTTTAAAACTAAATTTTATTTGAAAGTTACTACTTTAACGACTTAATATGATCTTAGGATACATTAATTCAACATTAAAAATATTTTTTTGCATGGTTATCTCGTTGAGGATGCATACATGCAAATTTACCTTGGAAGTTTCGTAACACATTTAAATTCACATTTATTTCATAATATATGGCCTCAAGCAATCCTCAAGATCATGGTATCAATTTGAAAACTATATAATATCACTATAATTTCTTGCCTTCAAATTGATATTAACATTTACATTTTACAAGATGATGAAAACTTTATGATCATTGGGATTTATGTGGATGATTACATTCTCATCAACAAGTTGGTGTTAATTATACATATTAAAGGTGTCTTAAATTAAGTATTCAAAATGTCTAATTACATTACATTTTTGGCAATCAAATCATAAAAAAATTCCAAGAAGGTTGGATTATCCTACATCAATTAAAGATCTTACCTCAAAGTTGGCTGAATATGAAATGCTTAATTGCAACGTCCCATTTGTATTCTAATGCAATTTGGCATTTGAATATGCAAAAACAATTTTCCATCATTTTAGGAAGCAAAAAAAAAAAAACAATGAATAAGTTATCCTTATTCCCAACTTTTAGGAAATGTGATGCATGCCATTATCAACAACAAATTGTTATTTATTGTTAATGAACCAACAACCTTTGTTAACGTTGCTACAACTAATAAACAATGGTGACATGCCATGTAATGGAGATTGATTCCATCACTAAAAATGGAATGTGAGTATTAATGGATCTACCCCCAATTTTACAAACAATGTATGCAAATTGGGTGTTCAATTTGAAACCCACTATGGATGGACCACCTTCAAACATAAGGTGAGGATTGTAACATGCATATTTGAACAAACATGTGTGGATTTTCAAGAAATGTTCATACTTATTTATGAAGTGAGGAACAATTTGATTAGTTGCCTAATTCCTTATCAACCATGACAATTGGGATTTTTTCACCTTGATATGAAAACAACCTTTCTAAATGAATATCCTTATCAAAAGGTTTACATGACACAACTTGAGGGGTTCATCATTCCTATAAAGGAGTCAAAAGTTTGTAAGCATATTAAACCTTTTTATGGCTCACACCAAGCTTTGTGTGCTAGTACATAAAGATAGATTCTTATTTATGAATGTAGGAGATGAATCAAAATGATGCAAGTCATCACATGTACCACATTACAAAAAGATGGCTCATTGCCATACTTGTGTTATGTGTGGATGAATTATTAATGATAGGTAATAATCTAATCAATATTGATTGGCCAAAGAATCATCTAGAAAAAAACATTTCAAATGTTTAGTCTTGGCAAAACTTGTACCTAAAAGTGGAATTCATCACATTCAATAATGGGATCTTTATGTGCATGGTCAACACACATACATATTAAAGATTTTACATGAATTTGGATTAAATAATTGCAACTCAATAATTACTCTTGTGCCAAAAAGGTTTTAAGTTCAATGGAAAATAAAACTTTAACCTTGTGAACACACATAACTATTGACAAATCATTGATAAACTAATGTATTTGACAAACATGTGCCTTGACATTGTGCTCATTGTCAAATTAATGGTTAGTCACTACATGAATGAACCACAACAAATTCCCCTTGATGCAACTTGGCACATCATATGTTGTTTAAGAGGTACATCCAATTTCATGTGCCTTATCAAGAGGGGGGTGATAACACAATCAAAGGATACATTAATGTAGATTGGGCTGATGACATAAGAGATTGAAGATTTATGTCAAATTTTTTGTTTCATCTTGGTAATGGACCAATAAAATGGAGTTCTGAATGTAAACAATGAATACTAGTTGTGTCTTCTATTGAAGTGAAATATAATTCATTAATTGAAGGGGAAAAAAAAAAAAACATTTTGTTGAGTTTACTTTTGAATAATTGTATTATGATCAAAGTGAGTTGTATCATATTAATATGTGATAATCAAAGTTGCATGAAAATTGTTTGTAACCTAGTCTATTATGCTTGAACAAAACCTATAGAAATTCACTATCATTCATGAGAAGATGCTATCTAAAGAAATATAATTGATTCATGTTGCTTGAAAGGAACAACTTGCAAATATTCGAATTAAACCATTTGGCAAGCCCAAATTTCAAGATTTCAAAAGGAAATTTAGAATATGCAATCTGAATGATGTAAAAATATTAACAAAAATCAATGTTTAGTAATTAAAATATGCATGCATGTGAATGTAATCAAATAGGTTAAACTTAGTAGATAATGTAAAGAACATAATTTTAAAATGTTAACTAAATAGAATGTAAAAAGGATGTTATATAAATATAAATTTTACATGAACAACTTGCAATTAAGTTAATAACTTGTAATTTCTTGTCATAGCATTGTAATCAACTTTGAAACTTATTCCACCATTTTAAAATCCACCATTTTGTTCAATAGTCTCATAATTTATTTAATTTTGAACCCTTCTTTGTTTTTCTTAGGCTTAAGTGTCAAATTCATGTTTTGTACTGAAGTTACCTTATTTGTTAATACATGTGTTAAGTTTTTCTTTTGTTATTTCTTCAATTTTATGAAAGAATTGTGATTTGAACCTTGCCTTGATAGGTATATATGTTAAACTTTAAAACTAAAGGGCAATTTCACCTATGAGTTAGAATTTAGTTTTCCAATTTTTGGCTTTAAATAACATGTAAATATTTTTAATTTTTAAATCTTAATTTACTAAATTTTTTCCAAGGTAAAATAAATTTCAATCAAACAATAAATACCAATGTATATGGCAACAAATGGGAAGTGTTTAATGAAGAAAATGACATTATGTTGTAAAAAGGACAAAACATAGTTTTAAAGTGTTTCATATTCTTAAGTTGATTTTTTTTTCCAAATTATACAATCAGCATACACTAAAACTTCCATTTTGTGCACATATAAGGCCCCCATAACTTTCCATGGAATAAGAGCTTTAGCAAAGGTACCTTTAAAAACTAAAAACTTTGGTAACATCTTTTGAAGTATTTGAATTCTTAAACTATTGTACTACACAAGGATATATGACAACCTTGAATAAGATGAAAGTTGTTAGAAAAAAAATTGTAAAAGCTTTTAATATTAATTGAGTGTTAGATGTGTGCATAATGTTGGCTACTTAATATAGATATTTTTAAACAATAGTTGATTCCACCTCAACCATAACATGCTGACAATGAATGAAGATAACATTATGAGAAAAAGGGTGGTTTTGCAACTTTCCTCACAATTGGATTTTCTACTTGCAATGATCATTTACAACTTCAATTATTTCTCACCTTATGTTGCATTAGACATGTTGCATTAGTTGCAGTGGACACATTATACTCGTACACAGGGAATCATATATTATTGAAAATATGTGCAACTCCCTGCAACTAGGTGCAAGTTGTTGCAACTAGGTTGTCCACATAGATCTTTCATGCAAATAAATTTTGAAAGAATGTAAATCCAATGTGACATTTCATTCATCCATTGATAAACAAAATCTATTGATGTCCATTGCCATTAATTTGCAATTTACCATATAACTATTTGAATACCATTACATAACTTCATTCCCATGTTTTCCAACAACTAGATTGTAACTTTCTTACATTTGTGATGTACATTTTGTGAAATGCCTTCCCCTATTTTGTTACCATGGAACAACCCACAATTTCTTCATTCCACCTTATCTACTTTTGAAATTGCAAAACTTAATATTCAATTTCACGTGTGAAATGATGTCAATGACACATAGATAATGTTACATGTCCATATTGTCAACTCAACTAAAATTGTTTTGCAATATACATGAATTTCCATAGCTAACTATCATTAAAGAATAATTCTTAAATGATATTATTGGTAATTATATACAATCTAAACTCCAATCTACACACAATGATGGTTTTCAAAATAAGATGCATCAAATATTTAAAGCATTGAGGTTAGGTTTCACCATGTAATTTGACTTCTTGCCACAATTTCCCTCAACCACCTTGTCAACTTAAAAAAATTCCATGCTATGATTTGACATCACATGTGAAATGAATCCAAAAACATGTAAATAATTTTGCAATTAACAAAAAACCATCTATATGTCCAATTGTCAACTTAAATACAATTATTCTACAACTACAATGCCATTAAACTTGCACTAACAAGCAGCATACATAACACATCAAACTATGACTTGAAACAAACAAAACTACAACACATATTCTTACACAATGGTGAATGCCAAAAAAAGATCATAGATGCATGAAACTATTAGAATATGGAGGTCAAATTTCATTACATTTGATATCTTGCTTCACTAAGTTATTTTATTATTCATTTCCTTGCATGTTTTGATTTAGATTAGTACAAAATAAACAACAACAAAATGTTTAGTGACATATAATAATCAATAACCTAGCAAAATTATATCAAATCACATGCATTTTCTCCTAAAACTATATTATTTTACAAAGTATAGTTTTCAAACCAAACGTGTTCAAATAAAATGGGTGTTGTCCTCACACCATTTTTTTCAATGTGCAATCAACCAAAACAACATTCATGGACCTTCAAGCTTCCATATTTTCTAATGAACAATAAAACTTGCAACATTTTTTTCATCTTTAGCTCTAAATAAAAACCAAAAAAACAAGTTAAACAAAACAATGTAACACATAATATCACAATTGTATCATCAAAAAATCAAAATTAAAGTAAACAAAATGTTTGAAAAAATAAGGACCCTCTCCTTAATAGTTCATCTTGAATTTCTTGAAAAATAGCCATGGGCACAAAAGGTCGTTGATGCAAAAGGGGAGATCTATTAACTTAATGTTGTTTGTTTTTGTGTATCCCACCCAAATTCTAACTTCTTAGATTTCAAATTTCAAGTTGCAATGTAATTGCATTATAGTTTTTCACAATGATGTTCACAATGACCCATAAGGGTTGTCGATGGAAGGGAGAAATCTATTGGCTTATTGCCACATGTTGTTTGTTTTTATATATTGCACCCAAATTTTAATTTTTCAAATTTCATATTTCAATTTATAATCTAATTGCACAATAATTATTCATAATGATCATTTATTCACAATGACCCATAAAGGGTTGTTGATGTAAAGGGAGAAATCTATTAACTTATTGTCACATTCATATATCCTACCCAAACTTTAACTTTTGAAATTTCAAATTCCAAGTTGTAATTTAATTGCATTGTATAATTATTCACAATGACCCATAAGGGTCATCAATGATGCTTGTAATCATTTTAAAATGGTGTGGCATTTAATGTGCCATGGTGATAGGATCGTAACGTTGAAGTTGGTCTTTCAATTTTAAGGTAGTTACATTAAGCAACTACATTTGCAAGTTGATTACCCTAACAACTAATGCATAACTTGAGAGAAAAGTATGTATGATAACCATAGGTACATACTTCATATAACTAATATGCAACTATAATAAGATTTTATGAATTTTTAACGTGGCATTTTAAAAAATAAATTCATTTCACTTTAGTAAAAAAGATGTAACATAATTGTGCATATGTTGCATAGGCACACATAAGTTGCAACATAGTTGCACATAAGTTACATAGTTGCAAGGTAATGAGGTCTTTGAGGACACGATTTTTTCATAGTGTAAAAATGTGGGTCTTGTTGAATTAAGTATTTCAAGAATATATGATATCAAAATTATGTTTGCAACATTCACATTTTCATGGATGTTATGAAACAAAATTCAACTTGGAATTGGTAATGTATTTGCTACTCAAAAATATAATCATAAGTTGATTCCCATTTTGATAATATTTATTTCTATCATTTGGTTTATCATGATTATTGGTATTCCTAACATTATACATATATGCTTGATTCCATAATTGTAGTAAATAATACATTTAAAAATTAACAATGCCCCAAATTGTAAAAAGAGTTGAAATTCTTGAGTTAGAGGTTAAAACAACTTATGATAGATTGATCTAAAAGACAGTATTGAAATAGTTAGTGGCAAAAGGGGGTAAAAGAAAAATGATTAAAACATAAAAGAGAGAATAAACATAACTTTAGGAAACAAAAAGCCAAAATCCTAGTGAAAATTGCAAACAATCAAATAAACATTTTTATGTACTTGTTTCCATTGAAATTTATGAAAATTGTGACATGATATGTTAAATGACTATTGTGGTACTGAGTGGCAATTTCAACATTAATTGTATCATTTCCAAAAATCTTGAAAGTAAAAAAAAATAAAAATTCAAAGACCAAAGTTTAATGAAAGAATCTTTAAGAATTTTTCATTTGTTGAAATAAAATTTTCAAAAAAATTAATTATTCAACATACATGTGTTGAAGTTGCCAAGGTATCATAGTAATTTGAATATGGGGGAATTCAAATTAAAAGTTTGTTAATAAGCTTAGGTTTTGCTTTGAATTAAGGAATTTGGAAATTGTGCAATTGTTGCACTAAATTGTGTCCATTTTTTGAAACATCACTTTAATTTCCTTGAATGTTAAATTGCTGATAGTTTACAAAAATTGGGTGATAAGAGAATATAACTAACATTCAAAAACACTAATCACTATTAAAAACATTTACAATTTCAAATTTTCAAAATATGTTTGAATGAAATCCATCATCTACCATATCTCAAGTGGTATAACGTAAATTATGTACAATGAAAAAATCTAGCATACAATAGGGGAGAGGAAATCATTAAATAGTGACCATATTTTGGTATGATTTGAAATTTGATGACTTTCCACGTATAAAAGGGAAACGTGCACACTTTCAATTTTCAAATTTTTTTCAACATTCATTATTATACAAATTGGTTAAATATTTAGGCAATGCCCAACATGTTTAACAAAAAAAATTATTAAAAAAATCATTCCAAAATTTCATTGTATGAGAATTTGATTTTGTGGTTTTGAAAATTTAACGAATTTGGATAATGTCATTGGTTCCTAGGGAGTGTATTTTGGCCTTGATAGTAAAGTCTAAATGACCTCCAAGCTGAGTGTAATAGAGGTCAAGCCTTTAGGGCATATTGCCTTGGGGCGAGGCGTATGTATGGTGTGTCTCTTCTTCTAACTTACCTAGTCTCTTTTTCTTTTGAAGCTTGAAAGCTCATGGAGTGTCATATAATTGTGTGCAATTTCAACTCATCCATAAGACTTTAGCTAAGCAAATTCATTATAAGAGTATCCATCACATATGTTATGGATTTCATAACTTGAACATATCGACTTTAACAAACTAGAAAATGGTTGTAAGACTTTTAAAATGAGATAAAGTGAGGAGCTATTGGGAAAATGTTGGGGAGCACATTAAGAACTTGGGGAATATATTGGGAACTCATAGGAAACTTGTGGGAACAAAACAAATCCAACACTCCACCCCTTCCCCCACCAAAAGAAATTTTGGGCCCATTGGGTGCATGCTACCTCACCTCGTTGGTTGTAAAATAAATAAATAAATAAAATGTTCTTTGCCATTTTAGCCTAGGCTAATAATGGCAAGGACACCAACTATGGGTGTATATTAAAGTTAGATGGTGGAACCTTTAATGACTTAGCTTCTTTTTTAGACATTTTTTAATAAAATTTTAATGGTATTTGTGATAGATCCTTAGAGGATATCCAAATACTCAAATGTGCATATACTACCCAATTAGGTATATTCCACTTTGGAGTTCATAAACAATTCTTGACTACACTTTCACATTTCTTCCAATCCTCGTAAGTTTTATGTCTTCTTTAAATATCTGTATTACTTTTACTATTCCTTCAAATTCTTGCTAAATATTATTTATTTTTCCCAATTTTCACTCTGGTTGTAACAATAAGAATTTCCTAATTTTGAAAAAAAAAAATCTGCATTTACTGAAAATAATTTAATTATTGTCGGAATGGTAAAGTTACTAAGGGTATTTTGGGGCACAAAATTCCTCAGCTTACTCTAAGAGTAAATCAAGGAAAACCATTTTCTTATTAAATTAACTAATGGAAAATTACAAAATGTGGGGCCAAGAATCTGGGTCACTGGGGGGGTCTTTACCCTACACCATCTTTTCTAGAATATCACAGCTGGAGATTTTTATTTTTTATTTTTCAAAATGGTTAAAAAGTTATGTGTTTTTGGTTTTCTAGTTGCTAATTTTTTTTTACTTTTTTGGGGTGGAAATTTTGCCATATTCTTCTATTGGGTTCTAGCATATAGCCAAAAATGTGAAGGATGCTTAAATAACTAAATAAATAAATCAATAAAAACTTTTTTACTCTTCATATCTTGTTTAGAGCAGCTCTAGCAGTGTCCCCTTATTTTAGGGTTTAGGGTTTAAGGTTTTTACCCAATGGTAAATCACTGGCCAATCAAAAGAAGTCATTTTCCTTTTGAGTGCAGCTCTTCTTGCAGGTGCACACACTACCCGGAGCAAACATATCATCCAAATGATGACAATTTCACATAATTCAGCTCCTATACTTCATCCAAGATGGTGGGTATAGGAGTTCTTAATAATTTTGGGTGGAGATGCTCTTATAGCCAAACTAGTAGTGTCTTATGATGGATGATGACCACTTCAGCTAATTCGGCTCCTATACTTCATCCAAGATGGTGGGTATAGGAGTTCTTAATAATTTTGGGTGGAGATGCTCTTATAGGTAAACTAGTAGTGTCTTATGATGGATGATGACCACTTCAGCTACTTCACAAAAATGGAAAAAAAAAAAAAAAAAAAAAAAAACAAAAAAAAACATAGTTTCTAAAAAACCCCTTTTTTTTTTTTTTAAAAAAATTAGGATTTTTTTTATTTAATTTATATTTTCCCAATCTCTCTTTTTCCAAATTTTTCCCAAAATTTTTTTTAAA
>Ga0116227_10002951_pt1 | contig 38199 bp, 49 predicted proteins | sample S1TSphgellanicum_FD_89693 | JGI IMG/M metagenome (GOLD analysis project Ga0116227, IMG submission 89693) | Host-associated microbial communities from peat moss isolated from Minnesota, USA - S1T2_Fb - Sphagnum magellanicum MG | ecosystem: Host-associated > Plants > Peat moss > Unclassified...
GCTGCAGACTCGTGGCTTTTGTCTTTCTTGCTGGATTGTCTCTTGGGTAAGACTGGTTTTTTCTCAGGAGCTTGCTTCTTCTTCTTCTTCTTGCAGCTCGGTTCTTTCTCGACGAATGTCGTAGAAGCAGCAGCAGTGGTGGTGGTGGTGGTGGTGGTGGGAGCTCTTCCGAGAGAACTTACATAATTGAGTCCACATTTCATTGCGGTTGCTGTGAAGATGGAGTGGTAGCTAGGCACATCCGCCGCTTCCTCCTCGTCTTCACTATCGGAAGAAGAAGAGGAAGATTCAGAATTTGCTGCTGCTGGTGCTGCTGCATGATCTAGACTTGTTGGGAACTGGACGTCGATCACCTGCAGGCAAGTACTATTGTTTCCAAAACAAAGCAGAGTGTAGTATTACAGCTAGTGAGATCTGCAAACATGTGAGACAGAGGAATGGAGCTTTTCAGAAAAGAAGTCTTGGAACTATGTGCGAGGAAGAATCGAAGGCTTGCGGTCAAGGACGCAGCCATGTCGATTAGGAACAGCGATTTTCGGCAATAGGATTTTCTCTTTCAGGGCTTTCAGAGTTTCTCTGTTTTGATCTATACACATGTTTCTCAAAGCACAAAATCTCCAAAAAGAAAGCCAAGAAACATAGAAAAGAAGGAGAAGGAGAAGAAGCAAGTCTACCTGTGGCTTACAAATCTCGCCTTGCACCTTCAAAATAGGCCAGCCTGCAAGCGAAGGATCGAGGTAGGTAGAAGGAGCAGCTAAAGGCACTGTTCGTCGTGGTGCAACGAACAATGCACTCTTGAAGAAGAAATTCAAAAGTGATTCCTTCAACACATCACCACCACAACGTTTCTCCGTGCCTCCATTTGGTTTTTGTTGTTATTGTTAGCCCTCCATCACTCGCTCTACTAAATTCTTGCAGATCACACAAAAACAATTTCACAATGCTAAAACAAACTGCACTAACAAGATCACATGAACATATGAATAAACTCTTGCTGTCGCCATGAGTCGTCGTCCTCTTCCCGTTCTTCATCTTCTTCTTTCGGGATGAGGAATTTCCGCGACAAATGATGGGACAGATAGATGAAAAGGACGAGCACTCAAGGATATTATATTAGTAGATGAAGGAAGGTAGTTTGTTTATTTTGTATTTATGAGATCCACTGAATCGCCATGCTTTCGATTGCATTTTTGCTCTTTTCTGAAAGCTCTGGAAGAAGAGGGGTGCAACATGGGCTTATTGGTTTACTAATGTTTGGACTTGCAGTGCAAAAGTTCTTGAATATTGAATGATTTCTTCACTAAAAATTAAATTAAGTCCCAGCTGAAAATTTCAGAGGAATTGGAATGTGCCTTTGGTGTTGTTGGAAAGATCTTGATGAGCAGGATTTAATGGAATTTATTTGGTAAGATTTGGATTCAGAATGTGGGAGATATTGATTTTGAAGTGATATCTGCCACTGAAAATTATAAAAAAATTCCCAAAAAACCAGGTTTTGGAAGGAAAAATCAGTTGAGGACATGGTAACACTTGAGCCAACGGCACAAGTCACACTAATAATTATTAACAAAGATAATAAGAACTATTATTATTATTATTAAAAAAAATTGAAGTAGTTTGACTCGAAAAACGAAGTAGTTATTCTGAAATTGTCGTTAGAATGATGTTAAAATTATGAAGCCTAAATTTGGGGTTATTTTATTTTATTTTATTTTTGACACTAAGAGACATAATATGCACACTTTGGGCGCATAATAGACACTAAGAGGCATATTATGTCTTTTAGTGTTATTAGTTATTACATGCCCAAAGTGTGTATAATAAAACAAAAAAAATATTTATGGGCAGCATAAAGATGTGTATGGGCAGCACCGAGATGTGTCTGGTCATCACCAGGCACATCTTAATTGGGCAATTGGGCAGTCAGGGAAAAAAGAAGCAGACAGCACAAAAAAGGACCCATTGCTGATTTAACGTCGTCCCTTAGAGTTGGCTTGTGGGACCTACGTCGAGTCGAGTCGAGTCGAACGGGTCGGTAGGCGAAGGTCCTCGGTCGCATCTTCTTTTTGTGGGACCCGTAGCGGCCTCGCGTCGCCTTTCGAGGGCGAATGCGCAGAGGCGCTAGCTTCAAGAGACTGGTCTTGTAGTGTTGAGAGAGATCTGAGAGAGAGAGAGAGAGAGAGAGTAAATCCACACAAGCAACAAACTTGCGAGGTTTGTTTGTGCCTTGCAAATGCTGGAGAAATCGCGTCTGGCTTGGGAGGGTTGCTGTGTTGTGTGTAAGAGGGGACGAGAGTGAGTGCAGGAAGAGGGCGAGGATTGTGCCTGCAATGGGGAGCAGCAATGGGAGTCTTGCGGCGGACATGGCGTGGGTAGGCAAGAGACCGGCTCGTCGTCTTGGCGGGATGGCCGACGTATTGACCATGGCCTCCGATCTTGGCTTCCATCTACCTGTAAGTCCTGGCAGCTCTCTCACCATCGTCATCATCATCATCCTCACGGCTTGCTTCCCCATTCTTCTTCCCCTTTCTTTCTTTCGCAATTGCAATGGAGACTACTATCCTTGGCAACTTCCCATGCATCAATCAATCCGAGTGCATCATCGTTTCAAGCTTTGAAGATACTCCGGAGCTTTCTGACAACAGCTTAGGAAACCCCACCAGAGGTCCATCCATGTACCGGAGGAAAAGAAACAGGAGAGGCAGTAGCCCAAGGCACAAAGAGAGAGAGAGGGGGCGGGGAAACACTCACTCACTCATGCTTGCTTGCTTGGGGGGCATTGAAGATTGTCATTCTTGTTCTGGTTTGTATGAATCCTTCAACCACCACAAGCATTCTAGCATTGCATTCACCACATTGCTGGAGTTTTATTTTAGGAGGAAGGATCATCACCTGTAGAAGGGAACAAAGGAGGAGGAGGAAAGGGAGAGGAGGCTTTAGTCCATGTGCTTCGGGAGCTTGCAGCTGTCCAGCGCAACCTGGCAAACCTGCAAGTCGAGCTCCAAGGACGTCAGGTTTGCTTGCCATGGGCTTCTCTCTGTTGTTTCTAGCTATTCATTGTTTTGCTGCAAATTGGCTGTGGACATCAGATTTCCTTGCAGTCTGCCTCTCTCTCTGCGTTTCTAACTACGCATTTGCTGCAAGTTGGCAGCTGCCCATTATGAAGAAGTCTGATCTAAGAAAATGTTTGGGACAGATGTGAAGTATGGGGTGCCTGACATCATGTCGGCATACTACTACAACCATCATTGAGCTGTAATTTTTCTCCTACCTTTGGTGCACCAATGCAAAACCTGAAGTTTCAAAATGGGTGGTTTTTTTTTCTGGGAGGCAGGATGATGAAAAGGTGGCTCATCTGACTCATGTTAGTGAGATTCAAAAGAAGTCACAAGCACTGGCAAAGACAACTGCAACCTTGCAAGATGTCATTCATAACAAGGTACATACATACACTAACAGATGCAAGTGTTGGTACTGTACACATGAAATAAATTAACATTGCTGCTGCTATGGTGAATTCAACATGGGTGGATTAGACAGCAGCTATCAGCCTGCTATCTCAGATGAATCTGCCTGCTGTTACATGCGGCATCAATTCTTTCTGTACTACATATGAATTTGCTAAACCTAATTTATGTGTTTGTAGAAACAGTGGTATTTTGTTGAATAGAATGGCCACAATGTTGCAAGTGGCGCCTCTGTTATCCCATCTCTGATCTGTGGTCATTCAAGTAACATGACAGCGGCTTGAAAGCAAGCAGAACTGAACATAGATGAATGACGGGTGGAGGGCAGGACCGAATCATAGCACGGCTTCAGCAGCCATACAGCCTGGACTGCATCCCAGTAGAAACGGAGTATCAGGTACACATGGGGATCAAGTCATGCCATTTGATCATCGTAGTTATTTGTGATATGCCAGCCAGTGTAATCTAGGCAGCCATGCCGTGATAATGGAACAGTGTTGCTGCTTACTTGGGACCCAAAAGGACTGAAACCAATGCTGTTTGTCATCTGACTGTCTAGTCTGTTGGGTGGGTTGAGATGGTGAGCAGCGACAGTTTTCAGAGTTGTTAGTGAAGGCGGCAGGAGATTATGGTGCATTGTCAGCAGCTACTGTTGACATTCAGTGGAGCCATTCATTCAAGGACCCACCTGCAATCTGGGGGGTACACACCCACACTCTCCTTGCTTCTAAACCCCTGTTCGACACTACTCTATTTTACTTTCCTCTCTGTTATCTCCTTCATCTTTGTTTCCACAGAAAGTTGATCTTGAGGACCAGCCAGTCCTACAGTAAAAGACATGTTTCTCCGTGGTTGTGTAGGAGCTGTTGAGGCCAATTCCAACAGCACTTGCAGCATGCACACGCTATTATGAAGCATTGTCAGCTATGCGTGATGCAGTGGCAGCTCTGCACCAGGCACGTGTACAGTGTCCGACAACACCTGCCACTACACCTGCCAAAGATGGCTCAGATCATGGTGGTTCTGAATGTGTCACTCCTCCCCCATGGAAAGCACCTGTTGAAGAGCCAAGCTCAGATGATGTGCTGATTCGTAGTCACCGGCAGCTACAGATGAATCCCCAAGATTGGGGGGTGACTGTGTCAACCACAAGTACACAGTCTGAGCAATTTTTGGAAAGCATGAAGCCAAGGCGTATGTCCTGGCCTCCATCACCTGGTGGCGCTGGTGCAGTGTAGTGTTTGAAGTGTTGAACAAGTGTGAGTGTGCCTAGTAAGTGCTCTTATCAAAATAGCTGATGCTCTCCCTGTTTACAGTTGCCTGTGGTAATCCCTTAAGTCTTTTTTCTATCTATTTGTTCATTCTGTCTACTAGCTGCAAAACACTAAAGGGGAAAAGTTGAAGGAAGCAGTTGCTCATGAAAACATGATCAGACTGCCGGTCTTCACTAATCACAAAGAATTGTTAGTAGTCTCTGTAGAATGATGATACATGTACTGTACTTTCAAGTCCTGAAATTGATTGTTGTGACTTCAAGATTTGTTTGCTTCCCTGGCTGATTCTAAGAGTCATGATTCCAGTTGCAGGTTTGTGTTTGTTAGGAAATTTGTCATAGTTTTGGGCTCATACAAAATTGTGGTGTCCAACATTCTTCAATTCTGAGAGCACAGTCTACCACCATCTCATAGTTTACAAATCTGCTTCTGCTTTTGTTGTTGATTGCTAAAGTTGTGTCCCTGTTAATGTTGACCAATTCCCCAATATGATTCAATGTGGCAATTGCAGTAGGTAAGGATCAACAACACAAATTCCATTACTTCTTTGTCATCTCTCTGACAATCTCTTTTGTCTCTCAGGGTTTTAGGTTACAGTTACTGAACACAAAACTCAAGCAATTGTCTCCAATCCTCCCTGCAAGCTCTTTTATTGATGATGCTGATGATGGCCATCAGGACAGACCTGTGACAGCAGTTTCTTGTGAGAATGAGGATGAAAATGAAGAAACAGAATGCAGGGAATTCATAGATCATCAATCAGAAATTGATCATGAAGAACAATGTTGCAACAGCCTCATGGCCCTTGTCACAATCAGAAGGTGACAAACAGAATGAAGATGGAGGAAGTTCTGTTGTGCAGGCAAGTGGTGAAGAAACAAGGCTAGGTCATAAAATCCACTGGGAAAAAGTCTACATTCTGATGTAGAAGAAAGTGAGATGGTGTAATGGAAGCTGCAGAAATAGAAAGCTTTAATAAGCTTTGAATATAAAAAGGCAAAATGTGCCTCTTCTGACTGTCTTTGGCCTTTCTTGTTTCTTGTATTTTGTTTGTCAATTCAAGGTGTGTTGGGAGGTTCTCACTTTTTGGAACCTGGAACTGGCGAGTAAGGGTAGAGTATAAGTATACCATTGACTGATGTTCTCAAAATCAAAGAACTGTGTCAAAGAAATTATCTGAAACCACTGGTTCTTTCAAGGACGAGTAAATCATCCGTGAGATCAATACTGTTCTAAATGTGAGAAGCATGAGTTCAAGAACTGTGAACTTATTATGTTTCATATCTCTTACAGTTGTGGCCCTATCTCTTGAACCTTGCTAATATTACTAATTAATCATGTTGGGTTTCTGAAACAATTCTGCATTTCTCCCCAGCACTGTTGGATCTGAGAGACCAACCAACGACAAAACAACTGGAGTCTGTAGTATTGGTGAAAGTGTCTAAAAAACATTGCATGCATAGCCATCATCGACAAGATAGATTTCCCCCAAGAAAACAAATGTAGGAAAAACAAAGAAAAAATTTCTCCAAGAAAAATAAATGGTTGCAACTTTTTGTGAGGAAATTAAACTTAAGATGACATCAAAGTTGCCAACAACAATGCAAGTTTGAATCAGGGACATTTAACACTTGAGTAGTTGGGCAAATGGCCCAATGAAATTTTAGATCACCCATTGGTCCATAATAATGCCGTCTGCTCTCCCTTTAGGGTGGCAGTTTGAGGCCAAAGCCAGAGCAAATCACAATGAATGAAAAAACTACATGAAATCTTACATAGCGAAGTGGATAATGTTGGCTCGAATTGTAGAGGATTTGTACCTTTGTACAATCTTTGGTGTTCCAAAATGTGTGATCAAATTTACCTAGTGCTCAACAGTTCCAATCTTAATCCATGCTTTTATTCTAAAGATTTACTGCCACTTTTGCATATATCATAGCTCTGTGATTGGTGGAACCTCAACACACAATGTGGATCATCTTGCATGGTTGTGAAAGATTCAACTTGCAAAGAAAGTTTTATCTTCATAGCAAACACTTTCTCTTTGTACAACACTTCCTTTTTTAATTGGAGATTCTCAAGTTCTTTTTCTGTTTGGAGATTTCAAGTTTTGCTTGTTCAGGGGTGAGAGTAATGAACACCACTTCTGTGTTTGTTTACTTGTGTCTGGTTTTGTGAAGTGAATGTGAGTGTGTGAGCTTTTTAACCCATAGATTTATCTCCTTTAAGTTCTGCCTTTTTCTGTTTTTCTTCTGCTTCAACTCTGTCAAGCCATTCTTGTGTGACATGCAGGTGCCAACACTTTGTACATTCGTAATAGCCCAAGTTTTTCGCCCACCATGTCAAATGGTGTGCGAGGCATTTTTGGCACTTGATGAAAGCACCCCATGGATCAATTGGATCATCACATGGATCTCGCTCACGGATTGGCATTTCTTCAGGATCAGGAGGTGCTTTGTCCTTGCACACATATGCTCTGATTGGCAATGTGAAAATCTCATTTTCTGTTACTATCTCAGCCTGCAGAATGGGACATCATCATATCCATTATTTCATTGCCTAAGGAAATTGATTGACTTAGTTAAGGCTTTCTTGAAAAAGGAATTATGGTAAGAGAATCGGAATTTAGAATGCGTACTCCTCAAAACAAAATCTCTTCAAAGTATAGGATATTGAACATCAAATTTGTTTTCAGTTTCCTGATGGACAGTACAAATGGGTGCAAGAATGGAAACAAGTAATACCTTGCTCCTGTGAGGTCCAAGCACAGAGCCCCGGAAATAGATCCGAATGATACTGTAAAGCCCAGGTGGGATCTGCACACCAAAACTCCAAATCAGTAAGTGTATTCTCATCTTGAAAATGTAAATTTTAGTTTGGCTCAACTTCACCTACTTGCAATTTGGGTCAATGAGTTTATTTTTCCCAAATGGTTGGTTTCTTTTCCCGTTGTTACATGTTGTGGTTTCTCATTCTTCCATGGCCATTTCCTAAAGCATTATGCAATTTATCAATCATGTTTCAGGATGAGCACTTCTTCAAATCATGAATTTCAGGATAGGTTGCACTCAACTGCTGTCATCCACACAATTAGAAGCTATGGACTTTCAAAGGGGGATCAACAATGGAGGAGAGTTTTTTACAAGACCATGCCACCATTGGCATTTGACGGAGAGTTTATCCAACTTTTTCACTTGAAATCGACCACCAATATTGCCATGAAAATTCTGCAGCACAGCTATCTACAAAAGTCCACAATTTCCACGCCATAAGAGCTGGTTTGAAGATGCTTTCCTCAGCAAATTGCTTTGTCAACAGTTTGCTGTCTCTTAAGGTCTACTAGGTGGCCACAATATTTAAGACTTCTGTAATATGTGAATGCTGTGTGGGAAAGTACAATCATGGAGATTTAGGAAAGGATTGAAGTGAAGACCATTGGGAGCAACCTTCATTTTCACGGTGCCAATCTGAACAAAGTGGAAGTCAATAGCCCTTGGCATCAAACGGAACTGGTGGGTCATCCAATAAACTGGCTCAGCTTCTAGTTGACGCATGCGCTCAATTGAATGGAAATGCACTATTACTTCATTCATCACTTCCCTCTCAATATACTTGTTGTTTTGCTCCCAATGTGCTAAACGCCATCTGCAATTTTTGTCATTAACCCATTAATTTGTGAACACTGGAACTTTCATTGGGTAAGAAGATGATGGATTGACAATTTTTTTTTTTTTTCAGTTTAGGAATGAGATATGGTGAAATGCTGTGCTCACAAAGAGAAATGGGACTTCTGTAAAGGTGGTGACATACGGTTTTTTGAAGACTTTCTCTCTTTGAATAATTTCATCATCAAAATTGTATGTTTGTGGAACCATCCAATTGGGCCCAAGTATTTTTGCCCTCAATGCTTTTTCAGCCTGAATGAAAAGGGTGGGGAGTTTTTTGTGTGAACTTCTTCCCATGCAACATCAAAATTTGATGGAGTTCTTTGATTTTGGTCACAACAAGAATCAGAATTGGTTATGAGTCATGATCACATGCACAGTAAGAAGTGTAGTAGATTAGGCCACTCTGCAAGAGGTTTCACATACTGCTCTTTTAGCTCGGAGTGCAGCCCGGTTTGCAGCTTTCCTTTCATTTGCCGATAACAAATCCGGAGTACTTGGCTTTGGCATTGGCAGCTCTGGTTCTGGAAGTATGCAAGGGATTTTCTGAACCCATCATAATGAATCAATGACAAATTAGCTACACTCAACCCTGCATTATGTTCTCAAACATATTGAATACTTAGCCCGATATATGTTCAACAAGCCCACAAAACCTGATGTGGGTGCATGTTATGGATCTAAGTACAGAGCTGGGCATGATGAATCAGTCCTTTTAAAGCTCAGCACTTGTTGGTTGATTATGAGGAAAGACGTCAAAGATATGACTGAAATGCCAGTCCAGATCTAGTCCTGCAATCGTAATAACTGTTCGAATGTTTACTGTTGTGAATGTCTGTTTGAACAACTTTGGTACACTTTGAGAAGGAGACCCACAACTTATATGGCTGATTTAAAATGTAACTGGCATCTTGCAAGCCCGCAAGATATAACAGCTTCTTCTACCAGGGAAGAAAAGTTCTTAGCTGATATTTTGCAGCTCGTACCAGGGGTGGTGGGGGAGGAATACATGGTGGTGCACATGGTGCACATGTGCGACACGGCAATGGTGGTGGCTTGCATGGCTTTGGCACAACAGGTCTGAGCTCAACTAGATGCTGCATAAAATGCACGTACACACATACATAATGAGCATATATTTAGAAGACATAAGTATATAATGTTTATTTGAGTAAAGTTAACTTTGTGGTGTTAACCTAGTCATCAATTTCCTAAGTGTAATCCACATGCTTCAAGAAGGTACCTGCGGTCTTGGTTTTGGTGTTTGTGGCTGCAATACAACAGAACAGCTCATGTTAATTTTGTGGTGATTAACTTCCAGAGAGTCTTCATTCATTGAATCCACACTTCAAACTAAAATTTCAGATAACAATCCCAAATGGACAATTCTGTATCACATGTGAACTAGGAGATTTTCCTTACATGCAAGTGAACAGGAAGATGACTCTTTCAGAGAAAATTCAGTTTCAGATTTCCCATTACCAGACATGTTTCAGTAATATTTCAACAGGTCTATCAGGTGTTGGACATGAAGAGGCATCTTTCAGAGAGTATGTATGTGAAGCCTACAGACTCTTACAATGCACTTGGTTGCATCCCCTACAAAAACTGAAATGTGATGGAAACATCTTGTTTACTGCAGAAATTAAGGTGACTGCTGATGGTCAAAAGAAAATGCAGATCCAGGGAAAAAGCTACAGACCCAAGTGGGAGGAAAATCAAAGATGCATGGCTCTTTTTCTTCTTCTTCTTCAGATTCCTCATGAGGGAGTTCTTCACCAATTGGTTCCTTTGGTGCAAGCTGCAAAAACATACACACATATTCATCCAAAGAACTTGTCAATTGATGTAACACTTTGCTCAAAGATACAATCATAGTACCACTTCTTCTATGGTTTGAACCCCATCTTCAAACTGCTACATAAGCATTCTGATCCCCTGATACACTATTCAATATGGCCATCAAAAATGACATCCATGATGCTGTTGGTACCCAGATGAAAACAAGTTTCTACTAAAGGGACTATCAACTTGTTTTTCAGAAGAGCAGAGGAATGAAATCGAATGATGTAGTGCAATACCAGTTCAGAAAAAACTTGCCGACAAAACTTTTCACCTTCCAATTCCCTGGCTTTTTTTTCTTTAGCTTTCAGCGCCTCTATTGTCAATTCCTGTCATGAGAACAAAATTACATCCTGTTCATAAAATGAAAAAAAATTGTTGGAGATTGCAAATATGCGACTCTTCTGCTCAATTAGACAAATGATTCCTCAACAACATTTGAGCACAAAATTTCTTCTGTCATACCAAACACACATCATAAGATCCTGGGATAAGAAGCAGCCTCTTGCAAAATTGGGCCATTGACCCGAACATAAACAATCATCGGATCACAGAGATGGTGTCTGTAGAAGACTCATGCGAGAAATTCAACACATTGTCAAAGGCTCATTTGTAGAAGTCTGCACCTTTCAAGAGAGACATGTACCTCAACTTTCTTCATCATCTCAGAAAACATATTTGTGAGCTGTTCCTCCTCTGCTTGAGTCAAATCAAGATGGAACTCACTGCTGTGGAAAGAATTGGTTGATGCTGCAGGCAATGTCTCAATTGACCACTTCATTGAATTTCCTTCTTGCTGCAGCAACATACTTAACCCAACTTCAAATCTCTTGCATTTAAAACATCCAATTGGGGTATAAACCCCTGTGAATTTTGTTTTCAAACTATCCTGCAGAAAAAGGACAAAATGTGGAGAATAATATCTTATTGCATTGTGAAATCCAACAATGCAACAACATTTTTCATATTGGCAATCTTCAGGTCACATGTATCATCTGTACCCTTCAGAAGGCATGAGAAAATGACCTTGAGAATGAAGAGGTAGTGTAAGCCTTCCTCAGCATGGAAGTAGAGGAAACGTATGTCGGGGAGTGGGTGAAAGGGTGGTACTGTCTGCAGCAAGTCTGTGGGCTTATGCATGCAGAGGAATGGGCCACCTTTGCTCTCCACAAAAAGGCGCCAATCTTCATCTATTTGTGCTTGGAGAGCGTTATGCTGCTTCTCCAATTCAAGAGCTTTTCTTGACACCTCACGCTTCATTTTTCGAATAATCCTTTTTGCAGACTTAATCTCTATGTTCTGACACTTTCGCGCTCCTTGAACTTCTTGTTCTGCCAGTTTCTACAAAACTTTAAAACTATAACTCACTAGTTGTTGCCACTGGCTGAAAAGATTCCAGGCATTGAAGATTGTGTGTACATAAAATGGAATAAATTTGTGATGAGCAAGAAGGTGAATCAAAAGCTAAGCTCACCCCTGTAACTCCCATAATTTTCTGACTTACCTCTCTGATGCGACATGCTATCTCTTTCTCCATTGCAATCATGTCATCATCTCTATTGTCCACTATCTTTTCAATGCTTTGGAGCTGGAGATTCTCCAATTGCCATTCTGCGTAGGCCTCAAGAATCTTATCAATGTGGCCATTTGTCTCCTCATTGATGAATGGATGTTCACACACCTGACGATACACAAATGAGGACTCATTGACCACAGTTTCAAGCTTTGGCAGCACAGGATTGATTATTCGTGGCAGATTCGGCAACATAAAATCCAGTTGTAGCCAATCACATTTTGTTCGGGTTTGTAGCTTTGAATTCCTTTGCTTGGCTTGAAAGCGATGTGCAAACTGAGACACTCTCCTTGTTAACAAAGCTGGTGATACTGGAAAGCTAGTCTCAGTTTTCTCTTCTTCCTTCAGAAATGTCAGTGGTGGTAAATTTCCATTCCTCTCAACCGTGACAAATGTGTGAAACACAACATTTTCCTCCAACTTCACAAACAGCTCATCAACCTTTGTGCACTCTCGGTCATGGCTTTTGGCAATGGTGTAGAGTTGATATGTCTCCTCAGGAAGTATCTCGTAGCCATGCCCTCCATCATGGATGACAAAGAGACGTGGGTATGGACCCAACATGACTGGTTCAGGAGACTCAGAAGGTGGCGGAGTTGGAGTTGTAGGACGAGAACCAGGGACTGGGGGCTTCCATTCTCCTGGTGGCTGAAGCTGGAAACCGTCAAATGGATCATAGGGTTTTGGGGGGGCTGCAATCTGGCAGTTTGTAAACAAGGTCATGAAATTCAGTTGTTAGCGTTCCATGGTCTACCCCAGTTCATCATTCATCAACAATACACAGTGCTTGCATGAGTGCAACAAACCTCAACATACCAGCACAACACACATGTATTATGAAATCAGCTGAACACCAAAACAGGGACAAAAGATGTGATGGGTTTTATGTAAATACCAGATCGTCAGAAATAGATGCCTTTGAGCCTTTTTTGCTGCCTTTCTGAGGACCCTCTGGTTGCAATGGAAGTTGAAGTTTTCCGCCTGCTTTGGATTGCTCTTTCACTACCTTAGCATCCTTGCCAGCAGGTGCTGCCTTACCGGTAGGTGCTGGAGGTGCTGGTTTTCCACTAGGTTTCGGTTGCTCTTTTGCTGTCTGAGAAGCCTTACCAGTAGCTGCACAAGATGGCAATAGCATATGAATATAAGCATGAATCCCACAATCCTGAATTTTTCTCTAAAAAACTGTGACAATCTAGGACAAATTGGAAAGAAACAAGATACTACCTACAGATATTTGTAAAGCAATAAAGAAAGGAGTGATGGTGGGCAGCACTTGTGCATGATCTTGAATTTTGACATGTTTTGAGGGACTTGTGAGATACCCAATGACCTTCAAAAAAGGACACAAAAGAATCAAAGGCATTCAGACTCCTAGTGGATACTTTTAATGCTACATGCAAAGTAGAAAGAAATTGACAACCTGATACCGAGGCACATGGAACGGGAAACTCAGGAGGTGCAGTAGAAGGTGGTGTGGGGTCCTCAACATCTGGATTCTTGGCTGCTGCTCTTGCATCCAGCTCATCCAGAAGACCATCAGGAGTTGTGGATGCCCAAGCTAGCAATGCAGCTTCATAGTCCTCAGCCTCTTTGGCAATCTGGCTTTCATACTTGCCACCCAGGATGCCTTCAAATTTGGTTCCTTGTCCAAAAACCTTGAAACCCTCACCGGCATTGTTTGTGAACAAAAGGCTGCCTTCCACCTGCATCAAAAGATGTAGAGATCACCCATTGGTGTTGGTGACATTGTGTGCTTACTCTGGTGTGATAGAATTTGCACAATAAAATGTCTCTTGTGTGTTTTATTCTTGAGAACAAGAACAGTTTCCAAAGAAAAAAGGGATCATAAAAAATGGGAAAATGGCAAAGTTCCTCACCACATCAAAGATGTAGAGACCGTTGGTGTTGGTGAAAGGTCCATGTTTCCTCTCATTGTCTTCACTTTGTAAAGGATCATACTTCTTGGAGCCATCTGTGGGATCAAATGTGACAGTATTCCCGACTGCATACATCATCGAGCCACCAGGCATTGCAACACTTAGTTGCTTGTTTTCTTTTGCCCATGTAACACAATAATGCCCATCAGTAGTTGCAAACTCCACTGCTACTCCACACCCAATCTGTAGACCCCCCCTGAAGAAGACCTCAAGAATTCTCATTGCATATGCAACAACATCTACAGACATGAAGCAACATCATCAAGAATTTCCAAGATTGCAATGTGCAGCAACATCTACAGACATGAAGCTACATCATCAAGAACTCCCATGATTGCAATGTGTGCCAGCAACATCTACAGACATGAAGCTAAATCATCAAGAACTCCCGTGATTGCAATGTGAAGCAACATCTACAGAGATGAAGCTAAACCATCAAGAACTCCCGTGATTGCAATGTGAAGCAACATCTACGGAGATGAAGCTAAATCATCAAGAACTCCTGTGATTGCAATGTGAAGCAACATCTACAAACATGAAGCTAAACCATCAAGAACTCCCGTGATTGCAATGTGAAGCAACATCTACAGAGATGAAGCTAAATCATCAAGAACTCCCGTGATTGCAATGTGAAGCAACAACTACAGACATGAAGCTAAATCGTCAAGAACTCCTGTGATTGCAATGTGAAGCAACATCTACAGACATGAAGCTATATCATCAAGAACTCCCGTGATTGCAATGTGACGCAAAATCCACAGACATGAAGCTATATCATCAAGAACTTGCATGATTGCTAGGTGCAGCAACAACTACAGACATGAAGCTATATCATCAAGAACTCACATGATTGCAATGTGCAGCAACATCTACAGACATCAAGCATCAAGCTATCCCCTTAAAAATCCACATGATCGCAATGTGCAACATCAACAGAAACCCCAGCCCATGTGTGAATTGTGAACATTCTTTTGGTGTCAGATAGCTCTTTGATTCATGCTTGGTGACGACAGAAATCAAAGAATGAACCTGAGAAATCTTCCACTCCAAAGCACAGATTGCAGAGGTTAAATTTTATATTAAAAAATAAATAAAAATTCAGGACAACAACAACAAGAGCCAAGAAGAAACAATTCAGGAAAAAAAAGCACAACGACAAGAAGGAGCCAAGAGATTTGGGACAATAGATTGCGAGGGTCGGGAGGAGAGAGAGAGAGAGAGAGAGAGAGAGAGAGAGAGGGAGGAGAAGAAGATTTGCTGCTCCCCCACCTTTCCATGCACCTTTGGTTGGCCATCTTTGCGAACATGCCAAGTAGTGGAGACTTCGATTTGCGGGTCTCTTTGTGGTAGTTCTTGAGGGAGATCTGGAGGTGGAGTTGTGTATCTTTCTTTTGGTGAAGTTTGTTCTCGAGGTGGCCACACATGTTCAGGTAAGTCTTGGGGTGCTTCGCCATAACCAAGAGGTGGCCAAGTGGCTGAATGTTTGGTTTGGGGTGAAGCAAAAGTACTGACTTGCAAGCCAGGCCGATCGGGAGGAATGTGGGCGATCTTGTCGCCGATGAGAGGATGTTGCTTGGTGGGGAAAACTTCGGTGATTTGCTCCATCATCAGCTTCCCCGATGTCACAACTTCTTGAGCATGATAGATCTCTTTAGTCGCACTATGTATGTACGTTCCATCCGCATGTTGCACAAGACATGTTTTGTGCTCCGTCGATGTCATAACCACCACCAAATCCTCGCGTGTCATGATCTCGTTTCCAGAATCTGGATCATAGAAATGCGCCACTTTGAGATTCGGCAATTGCACCAATTTTGGGTTCACAACTTGTTCTTGTTCTTGTTCCGCTTTTGCCTGTGCTTCTTCTCCTTCTCCTTCTTCTTCTCCCTCATCTGGTGATGCGGGAGCTCCTTCCTTCTTGTTCTTGTTCTTCTTGTTCTTCTCCGATACTACTACTGCACTTGTGTCTTGTTTCAAGCTCTTGTCTTTCTTTGCATTAGGACTCGCGAGTACTCTTGGCTTTTCTCCAAGCTTCTCCTTTCCTTTTGCAGTTTCAAGGTTCATAGTTCATACACCCCATCACCACACCACCATCACCACTGAGTACAAGGACAAATGAAATGCCCCCAAGGACAAATGCCTCCTCACAAACAAACACTAGTGAAGTTCAAAGCAGTCTTCGGAGAATTTTGAGCAAAAAACTTCAATTGTCGCCATATTTAGGAGCTACCATCATATGAATTCTCTCTCTCTTTCTCTCTTTCTCTCTCTCTCTCTCTCTCACCTGCAGCATCATCCTTAGAGGTTGGTGATTTCGGATCTGGATCTTGTTGTTCGGTGGGCTCTGATTCTGCCGCACCACGAGGAGGATCCTGCGCCTCCTCTTCCCAAAACTTCAAAGTTGGAATGAATGCTTTTGCCATTGCAAATGTGTGCTTCTCGTTGCATTTTCCAATTGTTTTTTTTTTTTTTGAAATCTCAAAGCGTCATGCATCATGGTGTTCAGACTTCGAGCAATGGTTTTCTTATATTTACCTGGACGACGAAAAATCCTTGATTGTTTGCAGTGACCCAACAAGCTCCTCCGCCTTGGAAATCCTTACGGTATTCACTCACGTTGCCTTGACGACATAAGATCTACAAAACACAAAATCAAAGCGCATGATGACGAGAGATGGACATAGCAGTCGTAAGTAGTAATGGGTTGTTGTGTTTTGTGTGCTGTTTGTGTTTGTGTGTGTGTGTGTGTGTGTGTTTGTTTGCTTGTAATAAGTCCCCTTCACGATTCTGCATTGTTGTTGTTGTAGTTAGTACCTGAGCACCTCCGTTTTCCTTGTAGCGAATGACAGTTCCTGATGGTAAAACAGAACGCCACAATTCCACATCGCCTTTTTCCTTGAGGAGTATGTCGCGTATTGTTTGTGTGTTGCTTATGGGGAGTTCCTTGGCTTCTTCTTCCTTTGCAGCAGCAGCAGCAGCAGCAGCACCGGCAGGTTGTTGTTGTTGTTGTTGTTGTTGTTGCGAGGTGTCTTTGTTTGATGACTCCTTCCCCTTTGGAGGAGCTTCTTTCCCTTTGCCTGCTGCTTCCTTCTTCCCTGCAGGAGGTTCTTTTTCTTTGCCTCCTGCTGCTGCTGCTGCTGCTGCTGCTTCTTTCCCTTTGGGAGGCACTTTCCCAACACTCTTTGTTGAGCTTGCTGATGGAGAAGGAGGAGACTCCAGGAATGTTGCTGCTGCAACAACATCTCCTTTTCCCATACGGTTTGTTATGACCCACAATTGCATACAAAACCAAAAGCTTGACAAAAATTCTTCTGAGCTGCTGCTGTTGCTGCTGCTGATCAGTATTCTCTCTCATTTTCTTCAATGGATTTTTCCAAAATTCTAGTGCAGCATGCATGGCAGCAGCAGCAGCAGCAACACAGAGGTATACAGTAGCTGGTGGTGGATCATATTACCTCCTTCTTTGTTCAGGGAAGTAGTTGTTGTAGTACTACTACTAGTGCTGTTGCTTTGTTTTTGCTTGGCATGGATTTTGGAAGGGAACATCAAAACTGTGCCGGTGGAAGTGAGCTCAAAAGTTTGGCTGGCAACAGTGGTAACTTGGACACTCATGCTTCCATCTTTTGCCAGAAAGAAACAGACAACAACACCATCTCTTAGAGATGCAACAATGCTCTTTTCCATGCCACCCACATTTGGTTTGTTATCATGGTTGTTGTTCATGAACCCACGCATCATTATCATGTTTCCATCCTGCAAATCCACCCCCGCCCCCGCCCCCACATCAAACATTTGATTTCCATTGAAGCAAAATCTCTCTTATTATAAAACATGGTACCTTTGTCATGAAGAAGAAGAACTTTGTGTTTCATGTTTTGTATCTGGACAATAGCATTGAAATTTCATGATGCAAACATTTTGAGGATTTTTGGAATTGTGTTCATAACCTTCTTGCACTTTGAAACAAAGACTTTGCAATCCCAAGTTGATGGCTTTTCAACAAATTGTGCAAATATAAGAGCAATGATTGAGATCCACAAATGCAAGAAACCAACTTTGAGTGTGTGTGTATGCGTGTGTGTGTGTGTGTGTGTGTGTGTGTTTGTGACCTTGATCACGGTGGTGGATGGCTCCCACTGGATAGGGAACATTGATGGGAGGCCACACCACACAAGGCCTTGTTCCTCAGTTAAATGACACCTGAACCTTTCCACAATAGTTGCATAGTTTTCCTCCATCTCATAAACCGCATGTTTGCTTGTCATGGTCATGGCAGGTGATGGGGAGTTCATTTTTGCTACAAAAGAAGCAAACCCAACCTGACAAAAAAAGCAAAATTTGCAGGTGGAAAAGTAATCCAAAAAGAAAGAGTATTGAATGAGAAAATTCTACAATGCCATGATTTAGACTTGGGATCATACAATTTGTGCAGAGAAATTGGAATTTTTTTTCTGAAGTTCAGTGCAAGACAACTTAGCAGGTACGTAATTTATTCCCCTTAAGGAAAATCTGCAAAATCATTTCATCCTTTGTGCATGGGGCTTCTTGATTGATCCCTGTGGATCTCTAATTTCTTACTTGAGATGCAATGGTGCCTTCCCATTCATGGTCCCGGTCATCTGCAAAAAGAGCAATAAGGAGGCAATCTTCATCCCTGTCATACTTGAAAGTCTCATACGGAAGAAGACATTTTGTTTGCCCATATATTTCTCCAAGCAATCCATCAGCAAAGGCCTCAAGATACCGACGATCAAGGATCGTTGTGAATGGGTAAAAAAACAAGCGGTCCTCCAAGGAAATTGTGGGTGGATCTGGCTCTGGCGGTGGGGTTGGTTGTCGATAAATTTTTACTCCTGGGCACCCACAATCAATCAGATACTTCTCTTTTTCCTTCCTTCTTTGCTCTTCTGCTTCTTCTTCTGTAACTTGGACCTCATCAATTTCTTCACCCATTTCTGGGGCACTTATGGCAGATCCCTCTATAGAGCTCTTTGGGTGAAAACTCTCAGACAGATCCTCTATTTTGAAAGCCATTTTTCGATCTTCTTGCAGCATTTCCAGAAACATTTTCTGTCCAATGCAGCAAACACTCAAAGGAAAGTCAATACTATATAAAGCATAGTAATAACACATGACACATGCCCATAACCCTAAAGTAAATTGCCAACACCAACATTGGGTGATCTTTCATAAATCATGTTGACAAAAACTCAATTTGAATTGGATCATAGCAAGTCTCACAAGTCTACCAAGCTTTATATCCTTGAACGAATATTTGCAAGACTTCTTGAGACTTGGTAGACTTGAGGTCTTCCACTTGGAGGCTAAGAGATCAAGAGACATCTCTCCTGCTAGTCATTCAAGAGTTTGCAATCCAGCAATCATCATAACTAGATGGAAATGTTCAGGGATTTCAAAGATTCATGCACTCACAAGTTTCCTGTATCTTTGCACTGCAGCAAGATTAACTGGAATCAAGGGGAATTTTGCTGCCCTGGGGTCTTCTGGAATTTCCATAACCACAGGTGGACCGTAGATATCATCAAGCACACGGGTGGTAGGGCCAGCTGGAAACTTTGGTCCACCGTTTGCAAACAACTGTAGAGCTGTTAAGCATGCTCCTCTTTTCTCCTCAGAGAGAAAAGGAGTCTTAGGCAAGAAGCTTCTCTTTTTACCTTTAGAAACAAGAGTAAACAACAAAGTAAGTGCACAATAATGTTATAGCCATCTTGATATACTGGATCATGACAAGAATTTTCCTTCTTCCCCCATTGAATTAGCTTGTGAATTTTATGGGTAGGTGATGAGAACTTTTGAGTTGACCAAAGTTCTCGGGTACAAATGAATGTCGTACTACAATCTCTTACTAGAGGTCTACCTGGATAACTGAGTAGGCTCAACATATGCTTTTCCACTCGATTAACATCAACTGAATCCAAGAATGATAGGGGCAAGTCAGCCATGACAAACTGGGTAGCTGCTCGTCGAGCTCGACTGAATTCTTGAACCACTAGCAAATGCTCTTCATTCTCTTGTGTCTGAGTGGAAGAGCCTTGGGAGCTGATAGATGTTGTCTCTGATGATGTTAAGCTATCATCAATGTCCACGGCAATAGAAGGTAGTCTAGCCCCAAGATTTAATGCTGAACCAGTTTTTGAGCCTCGTGACTTTGGTTCAACCCCATGATCGACAGCAGTAACTGCTGTTTTGTCTTTGCTTGTTCCTGAAGTGATAGCTATGGAAGCTCTCTTTTGGGCAATAGTTTTTTCTTCACCACCACCACCCACCACTGGAGGGGCCAATATTGCAGCATCTTGTGCTGCTTGATCTTTGGCCATTTTTCTTGCATTTTCTTCTTCCTGATCAAACTCTGCTTGTATTTTGGCCAATAAATCCTTGAGAAAAGTGGAAGGTCGGCGCATGCATGAGAGTCCATGACCCAATTTATGGAAAGAGTTTTCAAGGTCCTTAGCCAACTGCTTATTTGCTTTTGCAACTTCCAGAGCTTCCAGGTCTTCAACGGGACAGTTGTACACAGCAACTTGCTCAACCAAACAGTGCAAGATCACAGACACACTTACAAGCTCTGGTGGAACTTCATCCAATAATGCTGTATAATACTTCATACTTACATCCTGGAAAAATCCCCCAACAAAAGTACTAATAAACACTCAGAGCTTAGTTAATCAATGGACCCATGAAACTCAAGAGTAACAGTTTTTTAGTAACATAATATGAGTCTGTTCTGATCTGGAGAAGGCGTATATTATGTTGATCAGACATGGGTTGTCAAGTTTGGAAAAATATGATTCAATGTAGATCAAGGGAGTAAGCATTGCAATAGTTGTTTTTGGGGCTTTTGATTTTTTCCTGTTAGTGTTACCAATACAGAATCTCAAGAAATTATGGAGTTTCTTCGAACAAAAGTTCCACACTAAATCAACTTCAAATATTGAGCTTTGGAATATAATGAATTAACCAACCTCGAATGGAACAGCTGCAGGAATGACACAAGTCTCTGTAATGTTTTCCTCAAGTGCATCAAAAGCTTTCATCTGCAGCACTAGGCATTGTGATGCAGAAATCACTGCTTTGGCAATTTGATCATATGGCAAACTTGTTTCTGCTTTAGACTTTGGTTCTGCTTTCTTTGGTGCCGCTGCTGGTGCCTTTCCCCCTTTAGCAGGAGTTGATGATTGTGGTGGTGGTGGCACTGCTGCTGCTGCTGCTGCAACCTATTCACCGAAATGGAACTACCATTCATTGGAGTTCAAGGACTGGAGAATAAGAAGAAGTCAGAAATACAAAATATATTGTTGTTGCAATTGATGGAAGAACATGAATACCTCAGTGTCAGGAATCACAGCTTCCTCATACAATACATCCATGATTGGAATTTTTCTGCATGGATGATCCAATGCTGCTGATTTAGCTAGCGCCTTCAATTCCTCGATGAATGGTGGCACGGGTATTGGTTCTGGAGGAGGCACTTCTTGTGGTGGAGTGGGTTGGACTTGTGGTGGTGCTGCTGGAGATGCTTTGTCATCATGACCAGGTTGGGGTAGTAGCTGAGATGGGGGGGGTACCAGTGATGGTGGTGGTGGTGGTGGTAGTGGTGGTTTTTTTGCAAGGTTGAAAACTGCTCGGAATATATTTTTCACACTTGCATGATTAGCAAGAGTTTCAGCAGTGTCACCAAAACCCAAACACCAGTAGATTCGAGTCGTGGTGAAAGGGTCTTCCTTCATTGTGTCTCCTTTGATTTGCCAATACCTTGCCACTTTTGTCTGTCAAATTAGCTCATAAAAAATTATTTTTGAGGTACTAGTTAGTGCACACAAGTCTCTATTACTCTGAATTTTCAATCCAAGCCTTTCTAAAGTGCAATTATACACATACCCAACAGTTGTGATTTGTGAAACTTGGTCAAACATCCCAGTGCAATTTTTTCTGCTAAAGATCGAGAGCTCATGATCTCCCCACCTGCCATGGGTGGCAGTACTTCGGGCAGAGAGAGCTTCTTAGTCAAGCAAGCTTTGGATGGCTTCTTGAACATATGTACTTCATTACAATTTGCAAGTTTTGGGTGTTAAGGTCCAAAGAGACAACAATAGTAATAACCTTTTTCTCAGCTGCTTGAAGGGCAAGTCGGAGATCTTCAGTTTTATCTTCAAGTAATTTTTGTTGTTCCTCTGGAGCTAGTTTAGGTGGAGGCGCAGCAACTTTACCTGCTGTGCACCCCCAAGAACAAAGTCCCATACAAACCCAATGCACAATAAACTAGTCAAGGTGCATGTGTTTTATTTGCCATGTCACAAGAGAAACTAATCACCCCACCCCCCCTTCAGAAACAATATAAACAAAGAATAATCAGAAGAAGAGAGATCTTGGTGTGGATTTCTGTCAACTGCATGATCTTTTGTACAATGGATCTTTCCATGGTTCACTTACCTGCAGGGAGCTTTCCTTTTCCCTTTACAACGGGTGCAGAAGCAACTGTTGCATCTTCTTTAGCCTTTGCTGCTATGACACTTGCCCTTTGCTCATTTGCAGTCTCGGCTCGCAATTGATCCTCAAACTCTTTCAAAGCCCACAGTGAGGCTTCAAATTTTTGTTTGGCTTCTGTTTCAAGTTTCATGGCTTCCTGTTGGACACATGATCAAGGGGGGCACAATAGATTAAAAACTTCTTTTAAGTAAATCATTGAATATTGCCACAAACACTACAAGAGAATGTGGTTTTTCTCACACAAAAAAATGTGGCAGCTTTTTGTGTGAGAAAAACCACATTCTCTTGTAATGAAACAAAACATGGGTCCTGTATGTTGACAGTTAGAGGAGCTTGTTGAGGAGTTCGAGTCCCCAACCCAGGCCTCCCCTGTCAAGTTCTCCACATCCACTATTATATAATCCAAGTTGATGTTCACATCATGGTGATGTCCCACAGTAAATTTACTACATGTTTTCATAGTTGCACTACAGCTGCCATCAACTGCACATCGTGATATCTCAAAACAAAATGCAACAGCTGAAAACATGATCATATACAGTGGACACCAGCCTGACATTTCAGTAGTGTTTTCACCCCTCATGTTTTTTTGCTTGCTCATAGACAACAATGTTGTACAATCACTTTGTAGGTGGAATATCAAAGACAAATGATGACATCCCATTGTGCCCAAACAAAAACCATCATGGAAACTTGAGCTGATTTAAGAGTTCTTCCCAATCACAGAAGAAGATGAGACCCAAAAAAAAATTATCTGAAGATGAGTACTTCAATATTCTTCTTGCATGTTTCTGCTGCAATTACTCTCCGTTCAGCTTCCCTTCGATGCTCATCATCCCTGTCGAGATCTGACCTCACTACAACAAGCATACCAATGTCCAACAGTTGAAGCCCGCATTGAGTTGTAGTACAAAAAAGGAGTCAGAGTCTCCTCACAAATTCCAAAGAAGCAGTCCAATCAAATTGCATTGTTACTACTGTAGACCAAATCCGATTGAATTTAGTTTCAACCCTAATCCCATTCCAAGATTAAATCCAATGAACCATGTTTTGCACTCATCATGTTCTACTAGTTCTTTGCATGCCTGTTGCTTTTTAGTTACCTGCAAAGACCTCAGAAAGTAGCTGTGGGCTCAACCAATTTGGGATTCCCGAAGCCTGAAAGGACAACAACAGATGCAAAAAAAATTATACCCATTAACAGGACTCATGTACAGAAGTTATGCACAGAAAGCCCGCCTCATGGAAAATTTACAATTTTGGGTTTGCGAATTTAATACAGTGCAGGGACTAAGAATGAATTACCCGGGCCTCTTTGAGCTTGTTGCCAAGTTCTGTCAGTGGATCAACCTCCATCTCCTGGAGATAAAACAACACACTTTATTTGATGACTCGCAGAAAGCTAGCATGACAATTTTTCAGATTACGTCATGCAAAGAACAACCTACATTTGTTAATTTGCAAAGAAGAATGGATTCGCCCAGTTTTGAGACGCCACTTTCGACATTGTTCAACACTTATACAATAAATACTTAGAAACAACTGCAAACAATTTTTCTGCTGCCATGAGTCAATTTTTTTCCTCTTTTTTCCAGATTCTTTCTCACCAAGTTTGAGATGTCATTGGGACTCTGATGCAAGATGTAGATACAGTACTGGTCTCTAAAAAGCCTAACCTCAGCAGCCATTGTTTCAGCATCAACAATTGCAATGCTCGTGCTAGGTCTTCCAATTGAATTCACCATCTCCACCAAATTTCCAGAATCCAAGTTTGGCAAAAGTGTCTCGATGTGCACACCCACAGTTGTCCATGTAATTCCCCACATAGGCAAGGGTGGTGCCTACCACATGCATATCATTGACAACCCATTCACTCAAATGGAATATATACATATATCTCATACATGTATGGCAATGTGATAAATCGCCAAACCTGCAATCTGGCTTGAGGAATTCATATCCGCTGACAAAGATTTCTTTCTTTTTTTTTCTTCTACCACATTCTGATGCCAACACAAGAATGGTGATGAGGCATTTTTTGTATGCAATAATATCTCACCTCCCCTTCCTTGAACCGTGGTGGTGCTGGACTCCCTTTCTTGGCTCCTGCAGGTGCAGCGGCTTTGGCAGCTTTGGCAGCCTTGGCAGGTGCAACTTCCTTTGCACCCTTCTTGGGTGCCATAGCCTTATTATTATTATTATTATCCTGCTAGCAACTCAGAAGTAGGTACTTATTTGGAAGGAAGCTGTGAAGAGATTCGGGTGGCAAGTTTCATTCACAGTTCCAGATACACTAAATTCACATCCTTTCTCAATGAGACGACAACAAACAGCAAAGAGCATCATCATCATCAATCCCTTTTTTTTATTTTGCTTGCTAGCAAGCAGCTCCTCCGTAAGATCAATCTTGTGAGAAATGAATGACTCATTCAAACTTGCTCATTTTTGTTCACTGTTTTCGTACAAAGAACAGTCAAGGTCACCGAAACCCAAAACCTGAATTTACATACACCATTAAAATCCCAACATGTTATTATTGTCTGGGATGAAATCAATATGAAACCTCAAACACGACACTCAAACTGTGTGTGTAAGGAATCACTGCAAACCATAAATTTTTTTTCTATTTCTCTGGCAGATCACTTAGCAGCAATTTCTTACATATATAATTCAAACTGGATCAGATTCAAATCTCCCACTTAATGCAATGAAAATGCAAAGCACTTACATACTTACTTACTTACTGCCATAATTGTTGTAATCATCGATCGAGCTCTAATCATCTGCGAGTTGTGATCAGGAAATTTGCTTTGCTTGTTAACTGAAACCCATTTATATTAAAAAAAAATTGAAGAAAATCCAGAAATTCATCAAATTACTCAAAGGTTGCAAAGAAACCCACCTTGGAATTATAATGACCAGGCCAATCCAATCAACGATGCCCTCGCCCCCCCCTGCCCCCCACCTCACCCTGCTCAGGCTGATGATGTCTACTCGTGTTCTAGAAACAGAGCCTCATCATGCTGATGCTAACGGTATAGCAGTAATATTTCATTTTTTTTGTGGAAAACGAGTGAAAAAATTATAGACCTACTTGCAGCCTTCTTTGTCTACTACGCAAGAAGCAACAACAACGAGAACAACAACGACAAACCCATGTTTGAGTCTTTTGTGCTGGTATCAGATCAGATCAGATCAAGCTTGTGTTGAGTGATGCAAGCATATCACCAACCCATTTACTCACTCATTCATTCATTCCTTCATTCATTCAATTTGCCCTTGTTTGCAAAAATGCATGAGCAACTTTGACAACACAAGAAGGGGAGAGCAGCATGAATTTATGTATAAGAAGTTGTTGGGAGTTTGAGAGGCTGGTGTGTGTGTGTGTGTGGTGGTTGGTATAGTTAGAATGTCCCACTGATGAGATACCCTTGCTAGGACCCGGCAAATATGACAACAAATGCATGGGAAGGATACCATAAGGATAGGACTCATGTTTTTTTGGCACAAAAAAAATTATTTTGCTAAAGGTCAAGCTGAAAAAAAAAATAAATAAAACAGAAAAAAAAAATTATTAATTTTTTTTGCTGAATTCTTGGTGGGGAAAAAAATTGCAAAATTTCGTCCCAATTATTAGCATTGGATTTTACCATTAGAAATATATAAAATAGAAGGTGTTTTTTTTTTTTTTTTTTTAAAGTTTTTTTACTTATTTCTTTTAATTGTTTTAAAAATTATGGGAAATTAATTTTTGGGAGTGTCACACACCTCATTTTCTGAAATAAGTAAATAAAATATTCGGTAGCAATGTGGAACATGAGTTCATTGGTATGGTGTTATTAGGTGTGGTATGAGTGGAGCAAGAGAATTGGGCTTGTGTGGGTCAAGGTCACCAAAGGCTACTACGGTTTTTTTTTTTTTAAATTTAATATTTTATTTAAATTTAATTTTTTCTTTCGGGCACGTTGGGTTTCACTCAGGGTATTACCTTTTGTGATACCCATCAATTTTCAAGGTGAGAACCGATTTGAAACCCCGAATGCTTAGAAATTGAACAATCAAAACATGCTCCCTTTCTTTCATAACCTAATTCTTGACATTTGGCTTTTGCTTCAATCGTTAAACCTATTCATTTCCACATTTTACACACATGTTTCCACATTTGTTATCACATTGAATGGAAACAAAACCGAAAGCTTCAGATCTTGTAAGTGTCAAGTCTCAAGTGGTGGCAATTTTGGCTACTTGCTCGGTACTTAAGATAAACCCTAAACCCTAATTCAAGAACCGGAGGTTCTATGGCAGGAAATGAATCAAGTTTTTGGGTTGATGTCTTGAGTGCCCTTGGTATATGGTGGATTAGGCATGGTTATGAATAATTGCATTCTGAACATCCTCAAGTACATGAGTAAGGGTGGAGACTTCATTATTTTGAGAGGTGGGTTTAAGGTACCGAATGTGAGTTCATGGTGTAAAGGGCCCTGCCGCTCATGCCAAGTTCAAACCAGCAACAACAGTTAAAACAGGACATGTTCCATGTAGTGCATCTCTTGTTGTTACCGACCACGCATTTTACAGCTCCTGAAAGGTCTGAGCAAACATCATTTTTGGCTGGTTTCAGCCAATTGATGATGTAACGCTCCGCAGATTGCGAGTTTTTTTCCCATTGCTGTCTGCAGAAGGAGTCGACAATGTAAATCACAATAGAAACAGAAAATTTGGACCTGGTGAAGAAAAGGATGTAACTGTGGCAACTGCCCAACAGTAATGGGAACTCCCAAGTCCACATTGGCTGCAGCATCCACAACCCGGCGGGAGGATATCAGTGAAAGCAAATTCTCCAGACCTGGGATCATGTGTAATTTCTCTGTTGCCTCCTCAGTCTGTTTCAACATATCGGAAATTTAAACCAGGCCAGGGGCACAGTTGGTTAGGTGGGTCAAACCCCTGGATATTGAGTTTCAAGACCCATGGACACATGAAAACCACACCACAATTTACATTAGTGCAAAACATAGGTGGACTTTAGAGATCAACTGCATATTTCTGTAGATCTAATTGCAATGAAACAGTAACAGTGAATCACTTCTTTCAGGTGACATTGCCTGAACCCTAATCATATCATACCATCCTTTCTCTACTAACCTAGTTGCTGCTTTAGGTACAGGGAAGCAGGCTCCGAGGCTCCAACAAGAGGTGGGTAGTGGGTACTTGGGGGGCAGAAGAGAAATATAGCCAACACCCAAAGGTCAATTCTTTTCTTACGGTGCTCCAAAGGTGGACATGTCTTTTACCAGTGGATGAGCTAGGTTGTCAAAGTCTATGCAGAAATCATTGTCGTCTGGCTGTAACTCTACCAAACTGGGCGCAAGTGGATGCCTCATTTCCTCCTCTGTCATTCCCAAAAACCTCATTTCCTGCAGAGAGTTCAAGGTCATATTTTTCTTCCAGTAGTTAATGAATAGATCCAATACAAGCAGCCACATTTTGTATAAGTGACATAAACTGTAGAAATTCTCTCAGTGTACTACTGTGGCAGAAGTTGCTACTGGCAGTTATGTTGATAACAGCTCAAAGGCCATCATCTGTGGCTGAGATGAACGTTGAGGCAGAGTTTGAACAGAAACAAAAGACAAACAAATGTGGAACTATCTACTGAAGGCCAAAGGCAATTCACACTAAACCCTAAACCCTAAACCCTAAACCAGCAAGGGACTTGTTAGGAGCTATCACCTTTACAAATGGTACACAAGGGACCTGTGCAAATTGGGCTCACCACCATCGTGTGCCCAAGCATGTTTCGGGAAGTGGTGCAATTGGGGTACCAGTTGACCTTGTCCTGGCGCTGCCAATCCTAGTAGTTAACAAACTGTCGGAGTTGACAGTCTGTCCCCTTGGAGGACTTGCTAGCCTTGAGTAGAAACTCTTTGGAAGGGGACTTGATGGCCTAGATTGTGCACTCTTTGTGATAGAACCTCTGGAAGCTCCACACTCTGTGGTCCCACTCAAACCGGCAGGTGTGTTCAATGGGTTGTTGGCACTGAGAATCGAATGTGAGTTGTAGAGCCTGTTCACTACTTTCCAGACATCTTCATGGGCATTGGATGAGCTTTGAAGCTGGAGTTCCCCAAGAGGGAGCCTTGAAACAATCACATTCATCAGAAGCGTTGCCACAAGTGGTGTAACTGGGATCTGTTCGTTGTAGAGGAGGAGGATGGGAGAAGAAGTGGTCTGTGGCTTGAGAGTCACATCCCGCAGAATTGCAGCTGATGTGCCAAACTTGTGCACCTGCACAGAATCAAGAGTTTTTTATTTATAAGGTGAAAGTCTCAAATTATTGGTCAGTGTTGTTGGGTCAGGATGAACCAGCAAACTTCACATGGGGTTGTGTGAGAAGAGAACCTCTGGATTGTCTTGATATGCAACAACAATGGCCATAAACTCGACTATCACCTTGTCCCTGATCACAGGCAGACCAAATTCATCACAGAAATGAGAAAATACAAACTCTGGCATCTCTTGAGGCATTTTGTTCATGCGCATATTAGCAATGTCATCTTTGATCTTGGAAAGATAGATCGCACTTATAAGTTGTGCAAGTGTCTTGTCACTTGAAGGCCCCACTGTCTGTGGTTCATAGGTTCAAACTGAAACATCAAACAATGACATTGAACATGGGACATAGAATTCTCTTTGTTATATACTCTCAAACTATCTCAAGAGATCAGGGGAGCTGAGTACTAACTGAGTGTTTGACGTGGTAATCCTAGGCAAAAGAATGCCAGAAGAAAAGATGGTTTAGGGTTTAGGATCACAACCCTTGAACCCATACCTTGGACTTTTCCACAAGCTTGTCCCAGTGGATATGGAAGCAGTCTGAAAGCTCTGGGTCATGCACCTGGAGGGGACTATGGCTTTGAGAGCAACAATCTGTACAGACAGTTTGCACCACTCTCTCGGTCTTCAGTACTCTATCCCCAGCTCCAATCTGCCCCACCCAACAAATGATATAGTTTTACTCATCAGCTCTTCACAGATATCATTGGAAACATTAGATTGGATTTTTGCCAAAGCACATTTGTAGCCCAAGAGAAAGTCAGAATCCACCTGTGATTTGAGATCAAGAAACCTATTGACCAAGTCATTGGTGTACTTGTCCAGCCATCCTCGTGCCACCTTCTCTGCCTTTAGCATTGCCTTCAGCTCTTGAATTTGTGATTCTAGAGCTACCTTGTCTTCTGCAGCTTTCATTTCAGATTGCAGTAACATCATCGACTCTTTGCTTCCAGATCAGCTGCATCTTCTTCTACCTTCCTCTCCTGTCTTTTATTGTCTTGTGCAGCAACTGGAACTTTTTGTACCCATTGTGGCACTTTTATCTCTGGCTACTCCTCCACTCTCCCCCTTAGCTGTGTGGTGAGTATCAAACAGACTCCTTGACTTGAAGACCTCACAATTCGCCTGTTCCAAGGCAGCTGCATCTTTACTCTCCACAGTTCTTTTCTCTGTAACAAATTCTCTACTGGATCCAGTCTCTTCAAGAGAACTTTGTTCTCTTGCTTTCTGGGATGGTTTCTTGTTACTCGTGGAATTCAATCCAGTGGCAACCTCAGTATGGACTCCTTCTCTCTCATCAAGTCTTGAACTTGTGAAATGCATATCAACTGCTACAGTAGTAAAACCCATATCATGTCCTGCTCTAACCGTGGTTGAGCTGGAAGAAAAAAGATCCAGTTCTTCACCAATTCTCGCAAATGCATATCCCTGCGACACTTCTTGAGCAAGCCCCTGCATCTCCTGCTGCCAAATTGCACCACACCAAGCCATGAAGACCTCTATGCACAGGAGTCTGGAACTCTTTGAAGGTGTGCATTGAAATTTGCTAAGCATATCCAATCACTAAACTCCCAGCTTTTTAATGACCATGAGAAAGCTAAGGACCAACTGACACTCTGCTGAATGAGACCCACTAAGCTTCCAGATCATCTCATCTATCACTCAATGTTTTCCGTCACACCTTGCACAGGATGAATTCCATATCTTCATGTCGTTCTTATTAGCCCAAGTCTTAGTCTGTGGGTGGCTTCAAGGTGCAAGCGATACCTGTGTCAAATCAGCATAAAACTCAGACTGCAAATCTGCCAGTTTCTGAAGCTCTGCTATCAATCCCTGGAGGCTGGTAAACAATAGGTTTTCCTCATTCACATTGGTGACTTTCTGGCCCAAGCTTAGCCAGAGAGTTTGGGATTGTTCGCCCAACTCTCTGGATATGGGCTTGAATGCCTGGGCTGTCTGTGATCCTTGCTTCATCACCTGACAAGAAATATATCTCTACAACCAGCTCAGACCATCAGTTGTATCCAGCACCCACAAGATGAATACTAAATCTTCAGAGAGGATCCTGAGAGACTGACTGACTCTCTCTGGACAGCATCATTGATGAGAGATACACCAACAAGCAATAGAAATGCAGGTCCTTAGAACTGTGAGGGTGAAAAAAGAGTGAGCTTACAGTCCAGATCTTTTTGACCATGTTTAGTAGAAGGAATTTCTTTGCCGCTAACTGTTTATCCAGGAGCTCATTCCTAGAATGTAAGCCTCCATTTCTGTTTTGCAATTGTCATACCTTTGACCACTGAGAAATTCCTTTCTTCAAGATATCTTTAGCCTTCATGTCTTCAAGCACTTTGAGCTCCTCAATTGACTTCCAGGCATTACCCTGAATGAAATTTCTGTTCAGTAAACACCTTAGAGCAACCCCACCAGTGCGCAGTACAGCAAATTTTGGATGAAAAAAATTCAAAACATGCCAGTTTGGCTCTGCAAAATTGTTTTGATCCAGCATTTTTGCACAAGCGCTGAGGCTGGCAAGAGGTACAGCAAAGGCTAACACATGCTGTTGATTGGCTAGACCGCTTAATTGGTCCAGGTGGGTTGCTATTAGTAGTCTCCCACCTTTTGCAATCCAGTTTCAGTTTTATGGGTGGGGTTGGGAATAAATAAATAACTAATCTTGAATGTGAGCAATACCATTGCAGGGCCACATACTGAGCATGGATGGAGATGCTCTTAATGCCATGAATATACCATTGCACAATAGAACAATGGTAACAGCATTCTCACTTCAACATCTGCATTTCTAAGGCCCACAGAGAGAGATACTGTGTGCACCCACTGACTGTACTGTTATGGACAATGTGAAGTCACTGACCAGTTGTACCTCTGTTGTTGACCTCACATCGTTTTCCTTCAACTCACTTCCTGTAATTGTTAACACCTGTTCATCCTGTAGCTCACATTCAAGAGCCACTTGAATTGCATCCAATCCTTTGACATGTGCTTGAAGAGAATGATGAAACTTTGCATTTGATTGCTCCATCAGCACATGATGTTGTTTGGCATTGTCTGCTGTCTGTTTAAGTAGCCTGGCAAGCTCAGTTGCTGCATGTGCACTGGCCTCACACTCCACTACAGGACCAAAAGTCATCCATGGGTCAAGTGATAATAGCACCACCAAGCCATGAATCAAAGCTATCAGATTTGTAGAAAGGCTCATCACAGGATTTGACTCTGAGATTCAATTTCGATCTTCATTTTTTTGTTTTTCCCACTCACCCACCATCTGTTGTCTAGTATTCTCCAAATCTACCTTGGCTGCCTCATCATTTTGTTTCACAGTTTGCAATTTTGATTGCAGGTCATTCATGAATCCCCGTATATCTCGTTCTGCAATCTCCAGCTGTAAACTTCTCCTTCTCTCTTGTGCAAGATGAATTTGCTTATCAGCCAGCTCCTCTGTTGCTGATTCCAGCCTAGCCTGTACTGCCTGTAGTTCGGTCTCCCATATCTTTCTAGTTGCCACCTGCTTTTATAGATGAAAATGACTCCCAACAGTCATGACAAAATAGCTAGCTTTCACTTCTTCATGGGCCTCATCATCTTATGAGTATGGGTGGGAGCTAAAGACAAACAGTAAAGCATGGTTCTGGCTGGCATTTTACCTCTGCTTTCAATTCCTTAACTTGTGATCTGAGCTGACCAACTTCTTCGGATGCAGTGTGTTCCAATTTGGCATGTTTTTCATACGCTTTCTCCAGTGCAGTTTGCATAGCTTCTATCTCTGTCTTCCCGACAGCAAATTGTCCCTCAAGGTTTTCGTGAAGTACTTGAAGCTCCAGTAATGCTTCCTCACTTGCTACTCTGTCTGCCTCAGCTTTCATCATTCTCTCTCAAAATAGAAAGTTGTGGATGTCTGCTTATCTAACTCTTGACTCAGCCTCTCCTCCATCTGATCTTTGAGTTTTTTCTCCATGTTCTCACTTTCCACCCACATTGCTTTTATTCTCCTCTCATTTTCTTCTGCAAAGTCTTCTGCCTCTTTAACCATCTGATCTTTGAGGTTCTTCTCTCGTTTCTCATTTTCCACAGCCATGGCTTTTACTTTCCTTGCATTTTCTTCTGCCAAGGTAGATACCCGCACAAGCTGATGACGCCCCAGCTCTCTGGAATAGAATTAAACGTTGCCAGACAAAATTCCCTCTATCAGCAAAACAGATTCCTGCCAGATCCTGGCTACCGAAGCTGTTGCAGTTCAAATCAAGAACAATGGGTATGAAACTAACTGCAGTGGAATTGTGTACAAAAGTTAGCTATCATTTTTCTTGTAGAGATAATGCAAAGGCAGTGGATGGAGGGAGAAAGTTGTCACCTCATCCTCAATTGAAACATTTCGTCTAGCTTTCTCCTCCATACTGTATATCTTCATCATCAACTCTTGGAATAGCTGCTTGTCTTGATTTGCTCCGGCTATGGTGTTTTCCAGTACACTTGGTCTTCCACTGCTTCGACGTATTGATTCCACATGGGGTACAAGCTTCTCCTGGGGTGCATTCACAACTCAAATCTTTTTGATAATGTGCTTGAAATATGCTTCTGGATTGTGCTGCCATTTTATCACTCCCATGACTTACCTTGAAAAATGGAAGGACCATCACAGGGACATCTTGATCCCCTGCAGTTTCAACCTCTCTCTCATCCTTCCAGATCTGTGTATCAGGATCTTCTTCCCCTGCAGCTTCCAATTTTCTTCTCTCCTCTTGCCTGATCTCAGTGGCATGTGCACTGACTGGACTTTTGGCCTTTGTCTTATCTGTTTTTATGTAAGGAATTACAAATCTCCCTGTAATTTCAGCTGTCCTTTCCACTTTGTGGATCCTGCTGTCCTCAGGAACTTCTTCTTCCAGTGCAGTCTCCATTCTACAAGGCCCATTTTCAAATAGATCCCCCTGATATGGAAACTCTACCATGTTGACTTCACTGTCGAACTCATGAACACACTTTCTGCTAATGATTCATCCATGTCCAGCAGCTGCACACTCAAAGCTCCAATCTCTTTCTCAAGTTCAATGATTTTCACTCGCAGTTTTGCCACCACTAGATCCAGATTACCATTCTCTCGTTGCAACCCTGTCACAACAACACCACCACAACCCTGAGCATCATGATAAGTCTAGTAACATTCTCAAAACTAAAATTTGGATCTTTATAACCAACCCATTTGGCCACCAGGGAAGCATGCAACCACAAAATCCCCCTGGTAAGTGGGGAGTCCTGGTGCGTACCTGAGATTTGTGTTGCTTGCTCAGCCTGCTTGGCCAGGAGTCCATCCTTCTCCGTACAGAGAATTTGAAACTGCTCATGTTCCTTTTGCCAATCCACTGATTGCAGCCTCAACTCTGGCAACCCATAGTCATCCCCATTCAATACAACTAACTGACATACACAGAGAGATCACTTCAAGCTTAGGAGATGGAAAGTTTGATCTTAAGACGTTTTTTGGATGCACTTCATTAGTTGACTTCAGTAATGCAGAATCCCTTCACAAATACAAGTCTAGGAGATCTGCACAAAGAGACTCAGTAAATCAAAGTGAGACAAAAAGCAGAATCTCCTGACGTGCACAGGCTGTGGCTTCTTGTTGGTAGAGGTTTTTATATGCTTCTACATCTCTCTCGAAACCTGCAGTGCGCTCCTGAACATCCATCAATTCAGCCTTGGATGTTGCCAGACTATTTTCTAAGGACTTGATCTGATTGCCACTGCTGATCAACATCTCTGTGGCTCTCTCCAGCTGTTCTGCTGCCTGGTACAAATTAGCAGACAACTGTCTCATGCATTGTTGCACAGCTGTCCTCAACTCAACAATAATACTCATCATCTGCGTTGCTTATTGTGCAAATTCATAAGTTTGAAACATCACAGACTATTTGCAAAATGTACAAGGATGTATGTAGAGAGCATGGATATACCATTTGTTCATTCTGAGCATTGATATTGGCATTGACCTCACGGTCAGCAAGGACTGATGTTACTTCTTCAACATATCGCTGAGATTGTTTTCTGAGTTGAGTTGTACATTGTTTCTCTTCCACCAGAAGCCTGTTAGCTGCATCCAGTTGTTCCACCAAATGCATCTTCTCCGTATGCCAATCCACCTTCATCTACAGCCAAATGACACCTTCAGGGTCAACCTTGATCTGCACTTCACATGAAGAATTGCCGTGCCACCAAAGCTTTAGTGGGGTTGTACAGAAATTAGAGACACAGTGACAGAAGCTCTGTGCAAGCAAGGAAATGATTCGACCACCAAACTCCAAAACTAAAGAGGCTCTGAAAGGAGGATACATCTACATCAGGAAGCATAACATTCTACAGTCCAGAAGCAATGGCATTTCTCACCTCCTCCCCCATGCATCATCATTCCTTTACCTGCATCTCTACTGCCATATCTTTCTTCTGGATTGTGTTCTCCAGTTGTGCAATTACTGCTTCAAGCTGCTTTGTTTTTGCCTTCTCGGCTCGCACCTCTTTCACCATTAGCAAGCTCTTCACCTCCAATTGGCTTCGGCTCTCAAACAGTTTGTTTTCCTTCACGTTGATACCTGCCATGCCAATTGGTACCCCAATGCCCACCCTCTGAACTCATGCTGCATTGCCTTCTATTCTGCAATGGTGATGATGATGGTAGTGATGATGATGATGCCTGGCATCTGCTGAATTCTCTGCCGCACAAAAGACAGTCTCTAAATGGTGTATGCATGTATGTATCCATCACCATCACTGTTGTTATGTGACAGTGTTTGGAGACAGATCCAAGGAGCCGCAATCAATCAGCTCTGAATCTAAGCACCCTGACATCTGCTGAAATCTCTGCTGCACAAAACACATCTCCAAATGGTGTTTGCATCACTGTTGTTATGTAACAGCATTTGGAGACATCTGAGCAGCTGCAATCAGCTCAGAATCTAAGCACCCTGACATCTACTGAATTCTCTGCCGCACAAACACAGAGTCTCTAAATGGTATATGCATGTATGCATCACTGACAGCCTTTGGAGACATCCAAGCAGCTGCAATTAGCTCAGAATCCAAGCACCCACAAAAGGAAAAAGCACCCTGATATCATATATGCATGTATGCATCAGTGACAGCCTTTGGAGACATCCTTTGAAGTAGCTGCAATCAGCTCTGAACCTACTAAGCACCCACAAAAGGAAAGAGAGAGAAGAAGAAGAAGAAGACCATAGCGAAAGCAATTGTGGTTTGCAGAAGAACAACAACAAAGGGAGATGAGGAGGAGTAGCCAGAGCTGCTATGACAGGAGTTGTGGGTGGGTTGTTTGTTACCATCTAGTTTGGAAGCTTCATCAGGAGATGAGTAGAGAGCAGGGATGATTGCTGCTGCTGCATCTGTTGTCCCTTGTTGCATGAGATTCATGAGGAGTTTGAAGGCGACAGACAAGCGCTCCATCTCCTCGGCATCGACTTTGAAGCCTTGGCCGCCGTGCAGAGTTTCGTAAAACCCAGCGGAATGCGCATAGAGAGCTCTGTAAAGGAAATCGATATGGTTGGCCGGAATGCCTCTCTGCATCAAGCGCGTGCGATCCAGTCCTGCTCCTCGCAACCCACATCCCTCCAGAGGAAGAGAAGAATGCTGCTGGTGCTGCTGCTCCTCCGCTACATTTTCTTCTTCTTCCATCTTCAGCACCTTGGACAACATCCGACTGAGCCAAGACTCCACCAGCTCTGCCTCTCGCTTATCCACCTGCTCTTGCACCATCCAGTCCGCTGTCCAGGCATCGATCGTCGCCACCACGTCTAGCGGCTGCCGCAGCATCATGCCCGGCACTAGCTCTTGTTTTTCTTCTTCTTCTTCTTCTTCCTCTGAGGATCTCTCCAGGCCCCCAAGGAGACTCTCTTGCACCATCATGGGTGGTGGTGACATCAGGCTGCTGTCTCTTCTGCGACGACCCTCAATTGTTGAAGAAGAAGAAGAAGAAGAAGAAGAGCTTGCAGCTACTGCAGCTGCTTCCCCTCCTCGCATCAACTGACCATTGTTCTTCATCGCTATTTTTCTTGGCTTTCCTTGAGACATCTTCTTCTTACTCCTTCGTTTTCTTCTGATGAGATTGGAGGTTTGAGGTTCTTGGGTTCTTGGTTTTTTTCCACTGTTTCCTACTGCTGCTGCTGCAGCAGCAGCAGCAGCATGTTTGTTGTTGTTATTGTCATAGCGGATTTTCCCTGGCTGTAGTAGAAGCGAGAAATACTAGTGTCAGACAGACATGCTTGAAAACCTTGCTGCTGCACCAAGAACAAAGAAACTTGGGTGGGTGGGGATGGTACACCAAGAACATGGACACTGGGTGATGGGTGGTGGAAGTAGCAAGCAGAGATTGCAAGTGGGTCTGCTGCTACTGCAGCACCGAGAACAAAGGAACCTGGGTGACTGATGATGCCGCACCAAGAACATGGAAACTGGGTGATGGGCAGTGGGAATAGCAAGCTGAGATTGCCAGTGGGTCTGCTGCTGCTGCTGCAGCACCGAGAACAAAAGAAGAACCTGGGTGGGTGGTGATGCTGCACAAAGAACATGGAAACTGGCTGATGATGGTGGCACCAAGAACATGGAAACTGGGTGATGGGTGGTGGGAATAGCAGGCAGAGATTGCAACTGGGTTGCAAGAGTGGAGAGTGGAGAGGAGAAGGAGAAGGAAATTCTTGTGGGTGGTGATGGTGATGCTGGTGCTGTTGGTTTCTTTGTAATGGGCTGTGGTTTCTTCATCAAAGTTGCTGCCTCTTTGCAATGGGGGATTTGGAGGGACACACTTCATTTCTTTGTATGTAGATATGTATGTCTTTCTCCATCTACTTAAAGCAAAAAAAAAAACAATCAATGAATGTGACTCTCTGTTTTGTCTTTATTGCTGCAAACCCAACCCTGTGATTCTTTCTCTGTTTGTTTCTTTCTTGCTTGCTTGGTGAAATTGCTACTTGAGGAGGAGATCTCTCTCCCTTGGGGATGCTACCAACCCAAACCATGTGATACTTTCTTTGATACTATCTTTCTTTCTTTCTGCAAATTGCTGTATGAAAGCGGAGATCTCTTCCCTTTGGGATGATGATGCTACCATTCATTCCTCATCATAAGCACTTTCTACTCTGTCAATTAGGATCTCATGAATGATAAGTCTGGAGATTAAGGACCACTTCAGATGAGGGGACAAGGTCCAGGGTCCAATGAAGAATAGAGCAATCTTATTGCCAGAGAGCCATAAATTGGACCCATGGCCATTGGATGCAGTTCCAAGACCAAAAAGTGGCAAATTGAGGCTAAACCAACATGGCTCATGGGTCCAAGATTAAAAAGTGGCAAATTGAGGCTAAACCTACATGGCATGCAGGTCGAAGACCAAAAAGTGGCAAATTGAGGCTAAACCTACATGGCACATGGGTCCAAGACCAAAAAGTGGCAAACCAAGGCTAAACCTACATGGCATGCGGGTCCAAGACCAAAAAGTGGCAAATTGAGGCTAACCTACATGGCACACGGGTCCAAGACCAAAAAGTGGCAAATTGAGGCTAAACCTACATGGCA
>Ga0116227_10002952_pt1 | contig 38196 bp, 30 predicted proteins | sample S1TSphgellanicum_FD_89693 | JGI IMG/M metagenome (GOLD analysis project Ga0116227, IMG submission 89693) | Host-associated microbial communities from peat moss isolated from Minnesota, USA - S1T2_Fb - Sphagnum magellanicum MG | ecosystem: Host-associated > Plants > Peat moss > Unclassified...
ATTTAAAAATAAAATATTTTTGAATATTTCTAAAAATTTTTTATTATCAGACAAAAAAAAATTATTTTATAAAAAAAAAAAAAAACAAAAAAAAAAAAAAAAAAATTGTGAAAATTTCAACATTTGCTACAAAAGCAAAAGAGAAGGAAAGAAGGATTTGTCCTCTGAATTTTGTCCTTCCTTCATCAACATCCTTGGCCACAATGAACCCAACCCACCAGTCCACCAGTGAAGGATGAATGGTAAGTGGTCAGGAAACAGTTTTCTGTTGGGTCCCAGTTCCTTAGCTAACCATGGTTGGTTAGCTCAGTTGCTGTTTTCTTTAACCTACCTACTAACAACCCACAAGACCAACAGTTTTTACGTTTTACCCCCTTTTTTTTCTTCATTTATGGCGACGGAAAACCTCTGGAATCACTTTTTTTTTTCGAATTTTTTAATTTTCAATTTCGCTTTCTGGCGATATTTCACCAGCAAAAAAAGAAAAAAAAGCTCCTACCTACCTTCCTACCTACCTACCAGTTGCGTGGGTCCATCGGCCCGTGATACCCGGTGCCCTTTGCGACACTAGAAGAAGAAGCCGGCCTGGGCGAGAGACGAAGACGAGGAAGACGACGCTAGGCGCCGCGGAGGAGGCGAGCTATAGTGCATGTATCCCGAGTAATAGGCCTTCAAGATCGCCTCCTCCATGGCTGCGATTGCTTCTGTGAGCTCTGCAGCTGTCTCTGCTTCTCTGGGATGTGAGAAAATGGAATTCCGCGCTCTATCGAGCTCGTTCAGAGCCCCCGGGGTCTTGAGCTCTGGGAAGGGAAGAAGATTCCTGCAACAGGATTGCGTGCACTCTTGTGGCCAGGAATTGAGGAGAACAACTGCGAACCAGATCTGTGCCAAGCGGCCGGCATTGTACTCTTCATTTCTTGCAAAGCCTGTTGCCGCGCGCGGGCTGCCAGCTTTCGCCCCGTTGAAGAAGTCGAGCAGCTTGCAGAGCGTGAATCCCACCAAGAAGCATGTTGTTGCATCCCCGGTTTGTATGGCCGCGGCCTCCGACTCCGAGGGAGCTTCAGTGCCTGAGTAAGCTAGCTAGCGCGGCCAAAAAAAGATTTTTTTCTGGGGATACAGATTGTCTATTGTTGCATTTGGAGTTGTCAACTGTATGCCAATCGTCTTGCAAGTGCAATATCTAGTAGGCATTCTATTTTTGTGTGTGCAATTGAAGTGCGATGCCAGGTTTCTTCATAAAAGTATTTGTTGCTGGCACTGACGGTGAGGGGGTTAGCTCTTCTATATGCAGGATTGCCAAGGAATCTGCTGCCACAACTGAATCCTTCGTTTCCAAGTACCCAGCGCTGGTAACTGGATTCTTCTTTTTCGCGTGGTATGTCTGGCTGGCGCCCCAACTTCTTATGACATGTGTTCTTGTCCTCGTGAATTGTAACCCCTACAAAGGACATCAGTACTGAGTTGGTGAGAGCATCTCTTTGAAGGTTCTGCAAATTTTGCAATCAGCGCACAAAACTAACACAGAGAGAGAGAGAGAGAGAGAGAGAGAGAGAGAGAGTACTCAGTGAGTGCTCCGATGGAAAAAAGACAAAAGGAGTTTTGATAATTTGCAGCTGCAGGATCTGCTGATTTGCAAAATGGATGTGTACTGGCAGGTATTTTTTGAATGTGATATTCAACATCATGAACAAGAAGCTATACAACTACTTCCCATATCCTTAGTAAGTTCTTTGGCTTCTGCCAATTTCAATTACTATTCTGTCAAGCTTGGTGGTGAGTATCAAAGATTCTAGATTCTAGATGTCATTTATATCTCTGCAATGAAAATTATGCTTTGCTTCCAGCATCTGATGTGGACAAACCTTGTGCAAGCATCAGAATTAGGGGGTTTCTGTTAACTGTCAGCAATATGGTGATAACACTCAGTAAAGCATTGTTTCTTATTCTTTTTAAACTGGGTAGGCACACAATTCAATCTCCAATCTATTACTGATGTCCTGTTTTCTGTCTCTGCAGTTTTGTTTCTGCCATACACTTGGGTGTTGGTGTTGCCTATTGTTGTGTTTCTTGGCTTCTTGGGGTGCCAAAGCGGGCGGTATGTGCAGCTTTTTGTCCCCCCCTCCCTTTTTCCATGGTTTGCCGTAACCTCTTGATATGTATGCTAAAGACCCTTCACATGCTACATGATCAATCAGTATGTGTCATTGAGACCAGGTCAAGCTGAACTGAAATCAATCTGTTACTGACTCCTTTTGTTTATGTCCAGTGTCTGTCAGTAGATCAGAAATTTTGCATTGTATGTGTATATGAATTTTGCAGTTCATGTGAATGTCCTGGTAGCTAAGAACCTTAGTTTGCTATTATTTTGTCTAATAAGGTGGCCCATGGTTGTCACAATACAGCCAATTGATGGAGAACTCTTCAAGCTATTGCTGCCAGTCTCCGTTTGCCATGCATTGGGTCATGTGATGACCAATGTTTCTTTTGCTGCAGTAGCAGTTTCCTTCACCCACACAATTAAAGGTTAGTTGGCCAAAAGGACTCAAAAGGAACATGAAACAATTGAGTATTTTAGCTGTTATTTTTAGCAGAGGATGCATATTTTGGGTGCTGAGTTCCAGAGCAGACTTTGTTCACTGAAAGAATTGAATACCACTGTGACTTCAAGTCTTACTCATGGGTAGCTTCTTGATTGCTTGAATTTCACAGCGCTGGAGCCCTTTTTCAATGCAGCAGCCTCACAGTTCATTCTCGGTCAACAGATTCCAGTTACTCTTTGGTTAACTTTGGCACCTATTGTCCTTGGTAAGTCCATTGGCTTTAACATATAATTCAACAGCTACACTAATTTTGTCTGTTCTTTCACTTGTGGACCTGCTGTGTGCAAGAACTCCTTCAAATCTTTCTGGAGATGTCAAGGACTTTCTGGTTGATTTGATTCCATGAATGATTTACTTTGTTCTGCAACAGGTGTCTCTATGGCATCATTGACCGAGCTCTCCTTTAACTGGAAGGGTTTTATAAGTGCTATGACTGCAAATGTAGCTTTCACATACAGGAATATTTACTCTAAGAAAGCCATGGTATGCCTCACTCTTCTCTGGAGAAGGCCAGCAGAACCTTTTGTGTGCCAGATGCTTTTCAATTCCCTTTGCCATGGATTTCTTTGGCCTTGCATGTGCCACCTCAAGGTGACCTGTCCTTGTTTATTGAATTGGACACAGTATTGCAAGGTCTTGTCGACCTAGAAATGTTTAGCAATGGGGTAACTGTTGCAGACCAACTAAGATTTTGGCACATGCTGTTTTGTAGACTGGGATGGACAGTACCAATGTGTATGCCTATATCTCCATCATCTCTCTGGCTTTGTGCATTCCTCCAGCAATTTTGGTGAGATTGGATTATTCTATTTTACTGGTGCATCCCGAGGGTCTTTTCTCTGCATGTGCCTTGCTGTCTCTTAGCAACATGGTGTGAAATGGTTATATCTTGTTATCCTGAACAGGACAGCATTGACAGTTTGGTTTATCTCCTTCCTCCTAACTTGTGAATGGGGTTGGGGAGGTTGTCAGATGCACACTGAGCTGCGTTTGTATGCCAGAATGTTATATTGATATTCAGTCTTCTCTTGTGCAGATTGAAGGCCCACAACTCTTGCAGTCTGGCTTTGGTGATGCGATTGCCAAAGTTGGCATCAACAAGTTCTTGTCTGACCTCTTCTGGGTGGGCATGTTCTATCATCTCTATAACCAGGTATGGATCTACCCATGCATCCTTTTTTTTTGTCCTTGACTGTTTTATTCTTGGGCACAGTTTCCTATCATGATGCAGAGCAGAGGCTTTGTGAAGAATTGCAAAGTTGTTCTGGAAACTGCTGCAACCTTAAGTGCGCCCAATGCTAAAAGAGCTTTTGCATAAATGTCTGGAGTTTAGGAACTTCCCTTGAAGGATCTAAATGGCTGATAAAGTTTTACTGTCTCAAACTGCAGCTTGCAAACAACACATTGGAGAGGGTGGCACCCCTCACCCATGCTGTTGGGAATGTCCTGAAGCGGGTATTTGTCATCGGGTTCTCAATTGTTGTGTTTGGTGAGTTGTCTCCATGATACTTGATCCCTTAGATGAATTTGTTTCCTGGTATTTGGCCAGGATGAATTTCAGGTCAGCCCAGGAGTTCATGGGAGAGCAGTTGGTGTAAGTTTGTCTTCAGCATGTTGTCCGTCTGTCTTCACACTGTGCATGTAGCTGTTATTTCTGATTACTCAGTGATTGTTACCCTTCTATGTCATTCCTGTGCTACATTGCCAAGGAGTTATGGAGTGCTACATTGCCAGGCATTGTTCCCATCAGTTTGTCAATGGTAGAAGGTTCATAAACTCTTCCTGCATCAGGTGAGATTGTAACCTGAGTCTGTCTGCAGGCAACAAGATCTCGACCCAAACCGGCATTGGAACTGTTATAGCAATAGGCGGTGTGGCTCTCTACTCTTACATCAAGGCAAAGTTGGAGGAAGAGAAGAGGGCAAAGACAGCAACCAGCTAGTTGATCATCCTTGGCATCTGGTAACCAAAACATGCATTTCAGAATGTGTTCATCTTTCCCTCTTATCATTCCTGAGCTCCATTAAAAATTCTACTTTCTTTGTGTGTAATATATGTGAAGGCAGAAGCCCAGTTTTGTCTGCTCTGCTCAGATGAGGCATTTGGTCTATGTAGACCTGTAGATCTCTTTATTATTGTTGAGCACATGAAACTGTCTTTTCTCTTTCTGGTAAATGATCTCATTCAAAGGATGATCCATGGTTGTCTCCAACAGGAGTTCATGCTATTTGGAACACCTAGTCTTCAAATCAACTGATGACCTGGTGTGGTTTTGATTTTTACTCCAAATTTTTGGATATCTCACATGGATATTCCCATTCCCCAACATTTGACCCTGGTCTCTGCAAAGGGCAGCCCTCTCTGCAGCACCTCATGTAAACCCTATAATTATTAGATTCACTTCAAGAGCTGATAAACCCAGCACTTGACCCAATCCTTCAAGGAATCAGCCCTGGAAGGTCAGCAGGTACTATCAACCTGCTATTTCACTGATTCATGCATTTTGCATGGAATTGCAATTACCAATGTTGGCTTTCATGAATAAGTAACCTGGAAATTTTATCAGTTGTAAAAATGGTTCGATCTTTACCATCTGTCTGTTGAATATTGCATCACTTTCATAGATGCATTTGATGTACTTATAAGTACTCAAACATCATGAAATTTCTCTTATTTCTTGCAACTCTTTGAAGCGGTCCTTCATATTTGGACAAAATCCACACTTGAATTTGCCGGTACTGTAAACTGAGCTTATTTTTGTTCAACTCTTTACCATTGTCTTATGATAGATGTAATACCACTGTTAATGGCAAACACTTGTAATCCCTGTAGACCTTTTCAATAGCCATTTTTTGGCAAACTTTGTAGTAGCATGCTGAAACATGTTTCTTCCTGCCTCATATAGGTGGAGAATGCATCAACACAGAGGAGGTGTCTCAAAGGGGAGGATGCTGGCAAAATGACATGTGAGTGGACTCTTCATGGTGCAACTACAAAGAGTTGTGAAGGTTATATTACTCATCAGTCCATTTCCTGAGTTTCAACAGTGTGTCAGACCTGATTCTGGGAAATCACCCATCCTAGATAGGTACTAGGTACTCTGTTTTTCAACTGTAGGTGTTAGGTACTATTTTCCCACCTCAAAAATTCTTCCCCTGTGCTGTTAAAATCAGATGCAATGTGTTTTGCAGCAAGTTAGATATATGAGGGTTAGAAACCACTTATTTTTGTATATCGAATTGCAATCAAAATCAAATCCTCTTCACCAATTTACATCCCATCTCCTCTCCCACACAAACTTACCATCAGTTGGGCACAGGCATGGGTAGTTTTGTCTATAGTCATAGACTGTTTCAAATGTAGGATTTCAAGGGGGTTCAATGGCCCATACTAGGATTTCAATTCACCCAGGAGTTGGTTTGTAGAATCTTCTCTGTCTGATGTTTTATTGTTGTTTTGTTTTGGGCTCTTGAAAAAGTGGAGGCTTGTCAGGAGGAATTGGTGGAGATAAAAGTAAGATATCACATTCAGAGAATTGGAGAGGAAAGTAATAAAATGCATTTAGAAAAAGGTCATGAAATCAAGGAAACAGAAATAAAATGCGCCTCAAATTAAATTGAGGTTGTCTGCAGAATATTTTCAATTCATATCTGTTTAAGTTTATAGCACTTGAAAACACTGCTGCAGTGTTGATACTCAAATTTGCTTTGCTAATTAGCAGCAATGGCTTAGCTTATTATTAGAGCAGAGACAACACACTTGAAATAGATGGGCTGACATGTGGTTCTTGAAATTGCCCTGAAGCAAATAGGATAACAAATTTTCCAATTGAGGGCAAATCTTAATCTACCATTGCTTTGGAATGTAACAGGACTATGCTGCAGAACTGTACATAATGACATAGTGAGTTTTTCCTCTCCCGATCCTCTCCCAATATATGATGGAGTAGTGAACTTTTCCTCTTCCAACACATGATTGCTGTTGCAAATTGTCAGCCTTGCAAAGTTGTTAGAGGTTGTTAGGGGGTAAAGGTACACTGAAAACAGTGAATGTATGTGTACAATTGATTTTCAGAATTTTCAATACTAGATTGTCAGTAGTAGAATGGGAAGACAATGATTGTTGCGTCTAGAAAATTTTAGGGCGCAGACATTAATAGTCCCTATTTCCAATTCTCTGCTACAATATCAGCAAGATCAACAACCCTCTGAGAATAGCCCCACTCGTTATCGTACCAAGCGACAACCTTGACCATGTCATCTCCCATCACCATGGTGAGGGAAGAATCGATAGTGGAAGACACGTCACTGCATCTGAAATCCACAGAGACAAGGGGTTCATCACAAACTGCAAGAATTCCTTTCAATGGGCCTGCAGATGCATCTCTGAATGCTTCGTTCACTTCCTCGGCAAATGTCTTCTTCTCAACCTGCACCACCAAGTCAACGACAGAAACGTTTGGGGTTGGGACTCGGAGGGCAATGCCATTGAGCTTGCCCTTCAGGTTTGGCAGTACCAGTGCCACGGCTTTGGCTGCCCCTGTTGAGGTTGGCACAATGTTGAGAGCAGCTGCACGAGCCCTGCGCAGATCACGGTGGCTAGCATCAAGCAACCGCTGGTCTCCAGTGTATGAGTGAGTAGTCGTCATTGTACCCTTGATAATTCCTGGATGACAAATTATATCACAAAACTTGACTCAGCCAAAACCAGCAACTGGCAGCAAATTTGACAATTGCACCAAATTCAAATCAAACAAAGAAATAGACAAAAAGATAAAGATAAAAATCGAAGATTTCCATCAAGACTTACTGAATTTTTCATCAAGAACCTTCACAAATGGAGCCAGACAATTGGTGGTGCAAGATGCGTTGCTGATGATCTCATCCCCGTGGCTGTATTCGTCAGCATTGACACCAACCACATAGGTGGGGATGGCACCTTTGCCTGGTGCAGTGATCAACACTTTCTTGGCACCAGCCTGCAAATGCTTGCCAGCACCCTCCTTGTCAACGAATACACCAGTTCCCTCAATCACCAGGTCAATTCCCAATTCCCTGCAGAAAATTCATCCAACTGAATGTGAATTACCACCACCCTGCAAACCAGACCCAATCTCCTTCTGCTTGAATCCATGCATTACCATTGCCTACATTTGTTGGCAATCTCCATCCAAGGATAGTAGGAGAGGCTGCAGAAAACAGTTCTACTCTTTTAGCATCAATTGAGATACTGTAATTGAATTGAGCGAGTTATATATTTTCACCAAGATGAAGACATGCTCACCTCCATGGCAGATTCAATGGGTTGCGGTCAGAGACCACTTTGATGACCTTTCCATCAACAGAAATGCCATCATTCCCAACAGCCTTCACATCAGCATCAAAAGTGCCAAGCATGGAATCATATTTCAGGAGGTGAGCTGCCTGCTTGACACCACCCGTGTCATTGATGGCAACAACTTCCAAAGGAGAGTCTATCCTCCCATGCCAGCAGCGGATGAAATTCCTTCCAATTCGTCCAAAGCCATTGATGGCAACCTTGATCTTTGCCTCCACAATTGCCTTCTTCTGTCCAGAGTTTGCTGCCTGTCAAAGCAAAAAAAAACAGCAACTCAGAGTGTTTCTCTTGTTGTGGCATCAATAACTTTAGAGCTTTACTATGGTAGTTCGAGTCAGCTTGCATTTTTGTGCAAGGAATGCAAGGAAATGGACAGGAGAACTCAAAAAGGGTCCAGTATTGGGAAAATATGAACATACTACTGCAGTTTGTGCAGCAACTCTTAGAGCCAAATCATCAGAACTTCTCCCAAAGGTAACACATGAGCTTGTGCTTTTGAATCCAGAAAAACTTGAGAAGCCCTTGGAAACTGCAACCTGCAGGTAGGGAAATGACATTATGATCCACCCAGTAATCAGATTCCCAAATCTCTTCCAATTTACACAGCAATTGGATACCAGATCATATACAAAATGTCTACTGTTATTTTTCCATCTCTGTTCCAACTTGTCCTTCAATCTCCTTCATAACAGATCTTGCTTCAGGATCTAGTCCTGGTCTTCAAGGACATAATGAGATAACCAAACTTTGATGCACAAAGGAAGCAAATGCTTATTACCTTTGCACACAAAGATTAAAAGAATCTATACCCACAAATGACTTGGTTGCATCATTTTATTCTATTGAGCTGGATATATATAACTGAGAAGAAGAGCTGCAAGTTTGTTCAGTTGACCATTCATAGATATCAAAACACAATGGGATCATCTCCAAAGGAAAGAGGGAAGAACAAAGGCGATGAGTGGCAGCAAAAATCAAAATGCAGGAGGAGACAAAACTAGATACCAGAGAGAAAAGAGATCCAATTTTGGATGAGAAGATGGCAAACCGTCACCTAGTTGCATTCACGTAATGGGTATATAGTATATACCTGAGAAGAGGAAGAGCAGCAGCAGGAGGAGGGGGAGGAGGAGGAGGAGGATGAGCCCTTGATGCTGGAAGCAGAGCTGCAGGCGTAGGGCACAATGGCCATGGAAAGAGAAGAAGCTACCGCCATAGCAGCTCCTCCTTCTTGACGCACGCAGCCGTGGTGAATTACGAGCACACAGAAGCGAAGGCGCAAATAGTGGGCTTCCGGAAACGCCCAAAACTCCCACCCACGCACCCCCTCACACCCCTAAAAAAAAATTAAATTAAAAAAGGGGGCCAACGGCGGAGCTGCAATGGGCCAGTGGCATTTGTAGCCACAAAAGCTAAGGATATGGAGATAAGGGGATATCTAGTATGTGCTTTTTTTTTTCCCCCTTTTAATTTTTTTAATTTTTTAATTTTTAAAGTCTAGGCTTAGGAGAGGAAGGGTTCTTACACCTACTTTTCAAAAAACGAATTTATTTTTTCAATTTTGAAATTTATATAATTTTCCATCATCTACTATAATATTGTGATATGAGTAGTGAAATTATTTGTAGCCTACAATAATTATGATGATTTTCAACATGTCAACTTCGTATTTTCACAAATTTATAAATAATAGTTCAATTTCATGACAAAATGAATGAAAAAAATAAATAAATAAATAAATTCACTATTTTGAGAATTGAGAATTATATAATGACGAAACTGACCTTAGGGTAAAGGTAGCTATTAAGGTGCTCTCCAAAAAACATTAGGAATTTCCTTGGAGTGCTTTTCCATGTTGGGGATGGTCAGCTACCCCTAGTTAGTGCCTAATCCCTAACTAGGGGTTAAGGATTTGATTGTAGGCCCTCAAGTGGGGGACATGCCCCAAAAAAGTCAGGCTAGACTCAGTTACCATATTGTCCTGGGGCCTCACCTTAGGCTGAGTTAGTTTTGTTGGCAACTAAATTGGAATGCATTTTTCTAGGTCCCACTATCATGGTGGGGTATATATAATATATAACATATAATACATCTCTCTCTATATATATATATATTTATTTATTTAAATTTTTATTTATATATATATATATATATATATATACTATGTCCTATGTGTATTTCTAATGAAAGGTGTGGCCAATAATGTTGGTGGCAAGTATTAGTGGCCCTCAATCAAAAACTCCAATCATTGTGAAATGAAAATCAACTTCACATTAATTCACTCATAAGGCCATGGCAACTATGGCTTGAAACTATAGATCATGACTTTGGTTTGGAATTAATTAATTGATTAAGATTATCATCTCCACCTAGCCAAGGGTAGCATCCTGAAGTAAAGTGAATTTAGTCATTTTATTTTAGAAGATTAGGGAAATTTCATCACTCCTTCAAATGTGCTTGTCCACGAGCAACAACTTCACAAGCCTACAAATGCAAAGTTGATCGAATCCAAAAACTTTCAAATTTGAAACAAACATCGTTACAATATCTATTTTATTCATGTCAAATTTCAATTCATTTCAAAGTTATATTTCTCACTTCAAGGTCAAATTATCAACATTCAAAACTCAAATCAAATGGCTTCGCCAATGATTACAATCCTCAATGTAACTAGACTTAGGAGCATCATTATTTATATGAAACTTTATGCAATACGAAATTTTATGTTTCCCCTCATATATTGTTGTTCAATAACTATTTCATGGTTCTAAATATTCAAGGATTTCATCACATGTATGTTTGATGCATTTGAGCATAAGCAATGTTATCATCCTTCATTGGAAAAAATGTGATTATTTTCATGAATTGTGCAACAGTGATAGTTGGTGACATCTTAATATGACTTGCTTGAGCAAATGTAACATTCCTTCTCTTGAAGATCATTTATAAATGATGACAATCACTAAACTAAATATTCCCAAGTTCAACACCATTTTAGTTTTCAATTGGAGTCCAAACATTATTTAATGTTTCATGTTAAAGATCAACAGGGCTATTGTAGTTTGATAATAGGGAAAAAATCAAATCAAGAAGCTTAAACTAAGTTACCTAACCTAAATCAAGTAGCCTAGGTATTGTAGGTTGCAAGAATGAGGACTTGAACTTCTCACCTTCATTTTGAGGTTTAAATCCTCATCCATTGCACTAACACATTTTATTCTACTAAGTATATTTAACACAAAATTATAAAGTTCAAAATTTTTAGCCTTGAATTTACGTTAGTCACCTTGGGTTGACTTATGTCAACTTACCTATTATTTACCAACCTAGCCTGAATTGGTTAAACCTCCCTAGGTTGATTTAAGATGAACTAATGTGTCAACCTATACTATCTATTAACATGGCTGAAGTTAACTTAAGCATTCTTAGGCTGAAAAAAAAATTAACCTAGGATAATTATGTCGCATCTAATCACATCTAGTAATATCATAGTTGCATCTAGTTGCACAAATTTGAAGTGATTACAAATTTGATCAAATATCTTGTAATGAAGCTACTTAGGTTGACTTGGCAAAAGACCTAAAGTTAGGAACCTAAGCAAGCCTACCTAGATCAACCTATTAGTATGGTAATTTATTATAGGTATATTTTAAACATACTAAATGTAATAAATTTCTTATGTCTAATTAAGTAACTTACAAGGTAACCTATATTACAAAATAAGTTAACTTAATAAGTATGTTGACTTAAGTTAGTGTGTTAAATAATTAAATAATTAAGGAGTTATGTGTCACCTTTTTCAAAAGGACTATTAATATTATAGTCATAATTACAAGTTAACAATAAATTATTTAATACACATACACTTGCATGTAAAGTCAAGATTTCAAAAATCACATGGCACACAAAAAATTATGGCATGCCATGACAAATATTGATGCCATAAATTCAAAACACAAAAACTTATGGTGTCACAAAAATTCATGGATTGCCTTGAGAATTTGTGACACCTTGTTGCCAAATGGCATGCCAGGTCATCATCACATGGAAGACTAAGTTGTTATTAATCACAAAGGACAACAATAATTTGAATTAATTAATAAATGAGATTAATTCATTAAATCAATAACATGAATCATAATGTTAATAAATAGGACCGCATCATCTTATTGGCATATAACATGACATGTCATCATGATGAGGGATTGAATCATTATTAGTTGCAAAAGTGGATGGGTCTTATAATTAACTAACTAATAAACAAAAATTAAAAATAATACGATAATTTACCAAAAAAACCAACAAGTTGTCATATTGATTACAATTGCAAAACCATGATGCCATGTGGCATGTTAATGTCTTTTGCCATTACTTGGTGGTTGTTATGACTATGTAGTTATAAATGTAATTGAAAAAATAATAATCCTTTTTTTGTTTAATTCAAAGGACATGATTTGTTATAATGAGACTAAAGTTTTTGGACTTGCATTTTGATGCAAAGGGCTACATTGAGGAATTGGACATCATCTCTAACATAGTGACCAACCAATAAATGTCTCATTTTATCAAAATTAGTGTATGAGGCATCATATTGACTAATCGTCAAGTATTTTATTACCATCATAACACCAAAACATGTCTTTTACAATTGGTCCTATTCAACTATAATTTTTTAATCGTTTAAAAAGTTGTTTATGCCATTTTTTTAGTCATTTCTCCCATTGTAGTCAAATAGGACAAGTTGTAAAGGACATGTTTTGGTGTGTTGTACACATGGAATGCCACATCATCATGTTGTGAGACTAGAAGTTGTTATTATAGTTGTAAAAATTAGGATATTTTTAAGTTGCTTATGCCATTTTCTAGTCATTTCTCCCATTGTAGTCAAATAGGACAAGTCGTAAAAAACATGTTTTGGTGTTGTACACATGGAATGCCACATCATCATGTTGTGAGACTAGAAATCAATATTCTCGTCGCAAAGTTAGGGTATTTTTAATTAGTTAATTATAATTTATTTAGATCATATTATTACAATTTCAAAAATAATAATATATCTATCCAAAAAAACCCACTAATCATCATACTAACTATAGTCGCAAAACCATGACATCACATGACATCTCAATGGTTTTGGCAACTACATAATGATTTTTGTGATTAAATAGTTATAATTGTAGTAAAAAAAAGATAATAATCATTTCTTTAACCAATCAAAAAACCCATAATGTGTTGTTGTGCATACACACTATTGTGTATTTTTTCAACATTACTAGTCCAACATGTCTTGGTGACAAAACACCTTATGAAATTTGGCATGGAACAAAACTTGATATTTCACACTTTCGAGTTTTTGGTTGTTTTGCATATGTGTTCATCAACAAACAAATGCATTCCAAGTTGAATGCTAAGAGCACCAAGCTTGTGTTTGTTGAATACATCGCTTCCAGTAAATGTTATAGATTTTGGGAACCAAATACAATACAAAAAAGTGAAAAAAATAATTGATGTTATCTTTGATGAAACATTCACCTATAATAATTTCCTTCTAATACCTACACACTTTATTGAGTTATTTATAAATGGGAATAGAACAAGTTTTGACACTCATACGAGTAGCACAACCTCATATAGTAGGAGTAATGGGAGCATTGATAGTGGGAGGAATGCAACCTTCAACAATAGGAACAAAACAACTTCCTATTGTAGGAGCATCACAACTTCATATTGTGGGAACAATTACACAACTTCATGTATTGTGAAATGAAATGCTACTAATTGTAAGAGAACATAGATCATACAAAATGATCAAGTAGTGGGAGATACTTTTAATCTTGAAGCATTAGACCATTTTCATGATTTTGGACAACCCATTTTGTAATGCTATAGAGACCTTCATGACATCATAATGACCAACACACGAGTTCATAACACTAATGACATACACAACTCATTTGATGGTTTGATGGAGTCATGTCAAGAACTCTTAGAGGCTCAAACTTCAAACTTCAACTCTCAAATCTCCTAATGCTTCATCATGGAAAATAACCATGGATAAGAATATGTTTCCTTATTTTAAAATGGAACATGGGAGTTAATACCATTGCTAATAGGGAGAACCATTGTTCATTGTAAATGGGTTTTAAAACTCTAATATAAGTCTAATGGCTACATCGAACACTACAAGGCTTGGTTAGTTGTAAAAGGATATTCACAAAAAATTGGCATAGATTTTACAAAAACATATTCTCCAATGGTGAAATGTGATTATATTTGAGCTATTCTTGTAATAACTATTATTCACAAAATGTATGTCCATTAGTTTGACATTCGTATTGCTTTCCTCAATGGAGATTTAACATAAGAAATCTACATGATACAACCTGAAAGTTATGTGCAACTTGGGGAAATGACATTTGTTTGTAGACTCAAAATGAGTTTATACGACTTTAAACACGTAGCTCCATGCAATGGAACATCAAGTTTCACAGATTCCTAAAGGAGTACAATGTTGTGACTAGTGAAGTTGATCTTTGTGTTTATCATAAGCAAGGTGCAATGGAAACTATTTGTGCCATATTTGTGGATGATGGAATTTTGTGTGCAATCGTGGAACAAGAAGCTCACAATATTTAGGTTTTTTGATTGGTCACAAGGGGAATTTTAACAAAAAAAATACTTGATTAACTTTGTGGCAATATGCCCATACTTCATGTTCAAACCCACAACAAAACAAAGGGTGTGTCACATTGCGACCTTGCCATTTACATTAAAAATTATCTTAAAGGCAAAAAAAAAAACTTATGGAAACTCAAACATTTCACCATGCAAAAATATAATCTCCGAAAGATCTTTTAAAAGAAACCAAAATCCTTCAAGATATTATAACTCTATGGTTAATGTCAAGTTTCAACACAAGCCAAAATATCATCTTTCAAAAATCTTCATATAAAACTAAACCTATTACCTAGGGGTCAAAATCCCTTAAGGTACTATATTTTATAATGAATCTGAACACAATATCCTTGCCTTGGTAAGCAAGGCAACAAAATGATGATATAAATTAAAAAGTTGAAATAACCAATGTTACAGATAGTCACATCCAACCTCTTGCAGCGATGGTTTGTCATGCACAATAGTTGATGTTGGTGTCAAAGAGAAAAGTCCATGCATTCATTTTGTGTTGTGAACTTCTCTCCATACTATGAGAAGCAAATCAATTTTTGTTGGAATAACAAGTTACATCATGATTTCAAGAGTTGAAATAGTAGTTCATCTTCACATTCATAATGTGTAGAGTCCATGCAACTATTGGTTTTCTTGGTCGTGGAGAACTAAATTGCTCACTTGTTTCTTGGTCGATAAGGGAAATTGATTTCCTTCTATTCTTATGGCTATTAGGATTGATGGTTGCCTCAACAAAGTTGTAATCCCCAACAACAAAGAAGGAAATCAATTGGTATGTGATTTCTGATGACAACAATATATACATAGCTAGGGCAAAAGACAATTTGTAATTACTTGTAATTGTGGAGGTGTCAATGAGTGGTATGTCAATTGGTCACACATCCCATGGAACTTTGGCAAAAAGCTCTTACATGATTTTTCAAGTATTTTGCACTTTGTGAAATGAGATTTTCAAAACATAATATTATTAAGAGTCACTTGTAAGCTTATTTGAAATTGGATATTTTGGATGATTTGATGTGAGCATTGAATCAAAACATGCTAATAGGAACCACTTTATAAGGGATTATAAATCCTTTGTAATCCTTTTGATTTTTTCATATAAAGAAAATTTTTGTAGAAGGAAGCTCCAAATCATGAATATAAGTTGTTGTCAATAGTTTACCTATCACATTAGTTTTGAAAAAAATTATTTTAATGACAAAGCTAAGAAACAAAATGTTCATTTTTTGAAGATTTTAATCACATTGATTTTTGCTTAAATTTTTTTTAGTTTACATGTTTTTTGGTATTTAATGAATGATTTTTTTTATTATTGTGATGTAAGTTTAGTGATTGTGCCTTTTTATAGGGATTAATTAGCATTTTCAATTGAGGCTTATGTTGTCCTCTCTCCTTTTCCACTTCTTCTTTAGATTGGTGTGATTGATTTTTTTTTTTCCCTAGAATAAAATTGTCATTCTTTTCAAAAACAAAATGAGAAAATTTTGTTTTTCTAATGTACATTCAACTAGTTTTGCTAATTTTTTGGAAAAAGACACCAAATTTAAATATCAAAAAATTGGAAAAGAAAAAAATCCTCATTGATGCTCTTCACTAATGAAAATTGACATTTAAAAGATTATCTATTTATCATATCTTCGGAGGTTTTTTTTTTTTTTCCTACCCTGTAAAATCCATAAATTGAACATTTCCAAATAAGTGTTCCAAAAGGGAGGAAGAAACCCTAATTTGGAAACCCTAATTTTAGTGCAGGGTATTTTTTTTTCCACTCGATAATCGACATACTCTGACATGTCACGTAGGTAGTTGCAGGAGGGAGGGAGAAACCCTAATTTGGAAACCCTAATTTCAGCGCAACCTACGTTGTGCTCATTTTGCTTTTGGGGTTTTGTGTTGTTCGTGCGCACGGCATTCTTCGAGCGGCCGATGGATTCTCGCGGGAAGGATCCGCACGACTGGCTGAGAAGGTCGACGCCCTTCTCGCGTCTCATCAATCCCGAGCTCCATGCCAAGCCCAATTTGACAGTGGGCGCGATCGGAACCGGAATCTTCATTTTCGTCATCGCCAACCTCGCGTACCAGAAGTATAGTTACGAGCGCCGCCAGAATCCCGTCGCTGCCAAGACTTCGCCCCACCAAACCATGGAGCTTGTGCTTTCCGACAACGATCAAAGCTCCTGATATAATCTCTCTTTTTTATTTCTTTTTCTTTTGGGTCGGATCCGGGGTTTTCCAGGCGGCTGCCTAGACATCTTCTTGGATGCGAGGTACGTAAGAGAGCGTGGGTACTAGGGTTCAGGAGGCTCTTAGCTCTGCTTTCTTTTTAGGGTTTCCTGTTGCACAACATTCGTGGAAGAAATGCGCATTCTAGATGTATTTTTAATATGTACGTGCGCCAAAATGGACCAAGGCGTGATGACACAAAATGAAATTTTTTTTGAGGAAAGTATGCCACATCTTCTTTGATGGGAGGTAATTACGAGCGTGGGTGCTAGGGTTCATGAAACCCTAGCTCTTCTTGCTTTCTAGGGTTTCCTGACACACAACATTTTTGAAAGAAATGGGCATTCTAGATTTATATTTAATATGTACATATGCTCCAAAATGGATGATGGCATGGTTATACAAAATGACAAAAAGATTGAGAGAAGTGTGCAAGATCTTCTTCAAGTTCCTCAAGAATCACAGAGAGTTTTTTGCTCAAGTTGTTCTCTCCCATGTTAGTGGATTGTAGTACTATGGTGGAATCCTTTGATAATTTCTCCTGATACAAAGTTCCTTTAAAGAATTCAAGTACTGAAATTTGTTTTCTGTGTGTGAAATAATTTTAGGTCAGAGAAAAAAGGGCTTGGAGATGGTTGCCTTGAAGAAGTCTGGATTTACAGGAGAATTTTTCTTCTCTGTGTTGAACTAAAAGCAGAGGACGTGGATCAGAATGTCATGATATTTACAGTGGGTGTTATTCTTTTTTTGCTGATTGATTTCTCACCCCAGTTCTCTTTATGTAGTAGATGAGATCAGTGGTTAGCACATACATTATAGGCCAGAAGGATCAGAGCTGCAGGTCTCAGTGTCTCAGGTTCATCCTCATCTGCTTGCTGTGGATCTCAGAGGTCACAAAATTACCAAAATGAAACCTTTGAAGTCTCTTTTTTTATGGGTTTAACCAGTGAATGGGGAGTGTCCCAGTTTGTTTCACAGTACCCAATTTCTCCAGTATCTTGCAAGGTTCAAGAAGTCTCAAGTCAATGGGCACTTGCTTTCTGACTCCCACTTCCAATACCTCATTTCTGGGGAGGGCTCAAATGTTCCCTGTATATGTGAATTCCACCTTTGCAGTTCCTGAGGACTTAGTACACAATGTTTATTGATGAGGAACAATTTGTTGGAAAGCTGTGGTTGATTTGTCAGACTTCATAGTTTCACAATAAGCAGTTTGTCTGCTTTCTGATCATGAAGCTACAGTGGTCTGTCCTTTGGTATCTGAGCATTGGAAGAAGATCACCAGTAAGGGAGACTTTTTTTTTCCCCTGGGATGGTCAGAGAAAGAATCTCAAAAGGATTTCTTCCCAGTGCCTTCTTTTTGAGAATGTGGGAGATAGTTATGACAGAAAATCTAGGGAAGAAACTCATAGCTAGAGACTGCCACACCATGACTGAGTTTTGACTGCTTTGGCAGCTTCCAAAAATGTGAGAGGAACTCATGATGCAGATTGCTTATAATAATATTCTGATCTACACCCAGTGGCAGGAGTTGGTGAAGTCAGTGGGGAGACATGGCAGCTAGTCACTGCTATTCATGATGGAAGGTTATGGTGACACGCACAAGGAGGGCATGACCAACACTCATTCTTGTCATGTTTATTTTGGTTTGGCCAAGACTATAACATAATGTTGATCTTTTCAGTGTTACTGCAGAGTTTTCTCACCAGTCTTGTTTACTTGTTGTATACATAATGGTTATAGACATTGGTATGTATGTTATGTATATGGCGAGTATTCTTGAATGAAATTTGTGAAAATGTTCTATGAATTTGCTGCCCAAGCCATGGGTTTTGTTTTTGTGACATTGGTTAGAATAGAATACTGTTCTACTCCCTAGCTTGCCAATGTCTGAATACCATTTGGGGCTTCTTGTCTTACACAACAAGGTGCTTTGTGACAGGGTTGTATATCCTACCCTAATTGCAGGACTTGGTTTTCAGTTAGCCCTTAGCCCTAGTTATGTATACTGACCATATTTCTCTTTTGTGTTTTCACAGGTGTGCAATATAATGGGGTTGGAGGATCTGCTACAAGTTTCTTATGTAATATTTTAGTCTGCCTTAAATGCACAAAGCAATTCCTTCCAACCTCTGTATCAGGCAGTCTAGCACTATGAAAATGTCACAGGGATTTTCTCATAGGTGTCAAAGTGGCCCTTTTTGCTAGATTGTGCAAACAAGATGAACAACAAATAAAACCTGCAATCTGGATCACAGTATTTTTCTAGAAGGAGGCATGGTTTGAAACTGTCACTTGCAGCTATGAACACAATTGGAATGCACCCTGTGACAAAGCTGTGTTACCACTTTCCATATTTGAGGAAATGGTTGCTGCTACATGAAACTATCCTGTTTCAAAAACTCATGATTTAGTATCAAGCATGTCAAGAATGTGTGATCTGCAAAAAACAGTTGTGGGTCCAGATCTGATATACCCTGATGTGCTAAGGTGGCTGATAGCACATAACTTTAGTAATTCATACTTGAGGAGATGGGTGTATGCATCCAGTGTGGATGGATGCAGACTACTCTGGTAACATATGACAGCTCTGGATCATCTCTAATTGTGTTACCTTCAATCAGTCTGTGTGCAGATATCTCTGCTATCTCAGAGATATGTATGATACCTCTGTGATCTCATGGATGTTGGTGAAGTAAGAAGTTGCAGGTGTAAAGACAATATTATGCAATGTGCTACAACTTAGAAGTGTGAGATGGCAAAACCTTACCTTGAAAGTGTGCCTTACAATGCCATCTTGTAGTGATTCTCTCCATTTGGACTGCTCATGTAAAGGACTGGTTGGTGTATGGATTGCTTCTGGGGCTTGTGATTCTGCACAAGGGAGAGAGCGATGGTTTGTTTGACCACTCTGCTACTGGGATTGAAGCTCCTGTTATTTAGTGTACAGGATGAGAGAAACTGTGGTTTGCTGTTATCCCTGTTTCACTCTCAAGTGAAGGAAGTTTTCTGGATGTAGCCTGGAATGGAATATTATGTCTTAAAAAGTAATTGTTGATGTTGCCTGTGTTTTGAATGTTATTGCAGAAACAGTGATTGTTTTTTCACATGAATCTTGGTCAGATGAATGCAACAGTGGATTATATATGACTGGATTACTGATGTCGTAAGAGTCTTGATCAGGTCACAGATGATGCACAGCATGTTTATCCTGGGAAGCTGCTGGGCCATCTTTGGCAAGAAACAAGAAGATCTTAAGGACCGGTCTTAGTTTTTTGTTCATCAATTTCGCAACAGGTACACATACTTCAAAACTGTCCTGTCAAATACACTAGTAAAAACATGTGCCATAAGTACTCTTTGTTTACAGGCCTTATAAACCCATTTAGCAACAGTTTGTACTTACCAACTCCAGAAGAAGCACAGAATTTTTTTGAAAATGAGTTGTAGGAGGGATGGGAATAATCTCAGGTCTTCTGGTCATTCTTGAACACCACCTCCTACAGTAATTTGAGAATTTCTTGGTTGAACTTTTTTGACTTGCAGATCTTGTTGGTGTCATGTGCTGGGTGTCTTTTTTGATAGGTCTTGTTGTTGTCATGTGCTTGGTGTCTTTTACGATAGCTCCAAGCATATACGCACGGCGGAATGGTGGCCCAGTTAATGGGTTGCACCAGACATAACATAAACTGGTGAGTGTGCTCAGCCAGCACCACTTCCTGCATCATCAGCAGACTGACAGCAATTCCAAGAGTGTTCAAGATAAGTGGCAGAAAGTCTATGCATTCTTTTTTCCCACTCTTTTCAAGCCCATTCCTGTAAGAGATGCAAAAGCCAGAAGGGGGCATGGGAGAGTCCCAGTAGAGCTGAGTAAAGAAACCCAGCTACGGTTTTGAACCTATCCTGAAAAAATCTCTCTGCCATATTGTGCATGACCTGTGCAAAATTTCTGCCAACCCCGACAGTCTGCATCACTTTTGCCCACTAGTGCTAATGTTCAATACCCAACACCCAACACAAACCTTAGCTGACAAGTTGAGCTGACAATCTTCCAGGTGAGCCGGATGGGCAAAAGGACACACACACAGTAAAAGTAAGCTGTAGGAACCAAGGAAACACCGGTAAAAAACAGAGGCTTGGTATGCAGAACCTCACAAATACACAAAAAAGAACTAATTATGATTACTCTTTCAGGTCTGGGAAATACTTGTTCAGGAATATGGCTAATTCTGGTTGAAGAACCAATCAGTATCGCAAGCAAACAAGTGATTTGGCAATTCAAACATTTCCCCCCTGAAATACCCAATTCAACTACCCTACCCATGAGTCAGATTTGGCATAAATTATTTAAAATTGAATGTGCCTAAAAATTCTTGGAAATTTTTGAAAAAATGTTGAATTTTGGAAGAAATTAAAAATCCATTTAGACTGATATTTAAGATTTGCAAAATTAGATTTGTTCGCTTCAATGGCAAGCAAATCCCTGAACTAAGTGATTGGATAGAAAACATGCAAGAGAGTTTCATAGTTTAAGAATTTCACGTAAACATAACATGGAAAAAGATTGGAGAAAAGATCCAATGGACAAGGACCAAGGTGAGTAGCCAAGAGCTTGACATGTGGAGCTAGAAATTAATGTGTATAATACCTTCAGTTGCAAGAGGTAGTAACTTTCAAGCAATTCAAAATAATAATTTCATGAAGCTTGAACAACATTGAAGTTGTCCAAGACAGTGATTCTTTCACTCTGCTTGTTGTACCCATCAAAGTACAGAGCTCAGCCTGGAACTCTGGAACTTCCTGTCTTTTGAACACAACACTTTGTGTATGTGTGTGTGAAACAGGTGGTCTCAGTTTTCATATTATGTTTGTACACAAGACATATAAGCAAGCACATGATGCCAACCAGCAAAAAACCAGCTGCCCAGGCTTCTTCAGTGACAATTTATATTTGCTTTGGACAATGGGATGAACTTATTACTTAGCTTGGCTCTGGACAAGAGAGAGATTGTCACACAGTTCAGAGTTCAGACATACTTCTCTGTTGGCCATCAAATTTCCATCAATTTCAAAATGGCAAAGTACATAAGCATTCAGGCTTTCAGAAGGCAGAGTACACGTACATATTCGTACTTTCAGATTGCAGAGAAAGTGTGTGTATTTCATGCTTTCAGTTTTCAGACAGACCTTCAAACAAACTACAAAAAAACTACAATGAAACTATGACATGGCCTTCCTCAATGCAAGTGTGATTTTGTGACTTGCTGTATCTCTGAATGTAATTAGCAGTTTGCTATGATCCAACACCGTAGTCCCAGAATTGATGCGCCTGCCATTAGCCTAGACCTAATATGATATCGAGCACATGTTGGCATAGAAATTCTTGGCGGCCAATGAGGTGAGCCAGCATGCACCCAAGGGGCTCAATCTTTTATCTTTTGGGGAGGGTTAAGAGGGGTCGGGGGTGGGGATGCATTTTAGAATTTTTGTTGTTCCAATCAACTTTCCCAATGGGTTACCAACATGTTCCCATTTAGCACCTCGCTTTGTTCCATACGATTTGCCCAGCATTGTCCTCTTGGAACCTATAGAGCTGGGCCAATATTGGGACCAATGTGTTTTGATGTTTGAAATGTTTTTGTAATCGGGAGTCTCCAAAGGCTTTTTTTGGTGATGGGCCAATTAAAGAGGTTCATCACCCAAAACACATTGAACTTTAGGGTCACATGACTAACTAATATGGATCACACTATAGGGGATGTATGAGTGAACTTGGTAGGAGGCACCCCTAACTAATTAATATGAAGCACTAATGAAGTGGCATTCATTTCGGTGAGGTGGTTGCCTTCACCTGCACACTTTCCCCTCTCTTTGAGAGTCTTTGAGAAGAGGAAAAAAAATTCCACCTCTTCCTTGCCCAAAACCAAAAACCCACATGGCCCATCTCCTCACCCTCGTCAAAACAAAAAGAAAACCTTAGGCACACCGTGGGTGCATGCTGAACCTTCTCATTGGTTGCATGAAATTCGTATTTCTAAAACCGTTTGTCACCATTTATCACCTGGACTAATGGAAAAAGCAAAAGCATGTGGAGGACGTGTGAGTGTGTGTGTGCGCATATCATTATACCTTGCACTTCTTTTTTCATAATTAGCAAAGATACTTCTTCAGTCCTTTGCCTCGAAAGACTGATAAATTATTTTCCTCTCTCCACCTTCAATTTGCATTCGCATTTTGATTAGTTGCAATCATTAAGACCGAGTGGGTGGGGTCGAGGCTGTTCAAGAGATCATGTCTAGAAGCATAACACAAAGTAAGAGCTCAAATTTTTGGTCAAAACACAGTGTGGAAAATTGTTTTATATAAGAGAGAGAGAGAGAGAGCAAAGCAAAGAATTTGATGTTCATATCTTGTAACAAGTAGTGGTGGAGCAGCAAACAAAAAGAAGTCTAGTGCAAAGTTAGTCAGACATGGTGTGTGCATGGGGTGGTGGGCTGCCACTTTGAGATACAATTTGTGATCAGAAAGTACATTGAACTCTCAATCAACACTTGCTAATAACCATCTTTGTTAGCTTTGGGGTGGATTGTGGACCTGGGTATCCCCTTCCAATCACCATAAAGGCCGCCCATCAGTTTGTAGCTGACACAAGTCACATGGTTAAGAAGAAACTGGAAATGAAACAAAAATTAGGTAAGCCAAATTGGGGGACTGCTTGACAAAACACATGTGTCATTGTCTCCTCACAACACTCAGAGTTAGCAAGTGCACACCAGTTCTTGTAAGACAGAAAGGAAAAACAAACAACACTCCTGCCATTCCTGTACAACACAGGAGAGGCAAAAAACCTGCTTCACTCCTGCAACTCACTGAAATCTCCAACAAACAATACTGTCCTTACATATCATACCAAAGAATTTCACACATTAAAAACAACAAAAAAAATGCCTCATAGTAGTAGTAGTAATAGGCCTAATAAGCCTCAAATATTAAATTAGTCAGTGACACTCCTGCTCAAGCTTTCAAAATTTGGTGTGCGCTTATTATTATAAAATGTGGGTGCAATTCATTAGTCCTTGTTCACTAGATCAGTGAATTCACTCAAAATCCAATGAAATCATTTGACGTATAGGGACATCTTTTGTTGTAATGACTTCAGCTGTTTGATGTTGGAATGAAAAATTAAAGTTCAAACTAACACCCAAATTAGTGCACAAAAAGGGTACATAAAGCACTGGCCTTATTTCTTAACACTACTCGCAAGAGCGGGTTTTATGAAGCATAATTGCTCTCTTGGGAGGCATAAGGCACTGGCCTGATTTGTTAACACTACTAGCAAGAGCGGGTCTTACAAAGCATAATTGCTCTCTTGGGACGCATAAGCCACTGGTCTGATTTGTTACTAACACTAGCAAGAGCGGGCTTTATCAAGCATAATTGCTCTCTTGGGAGGCATAAAGCACTGGTCTGATTTTTTAACACTAGCAAGAGCGGGTTTTATAAAGCATAATTGCTCCCTTCCACTAAGTCGTAGTCACCCAGGGTTTTGCAAAATTGGAAGGTACCTCTGCTCTACATCCAGTAACTCCTTTCGGCCATGCCAAATCTAGAGTCCCAAATATAACCACTCTCTCAGAGCTTGGAGGTGGTTATTTCAGGAACTCCCTGCTCCTTGGGAGATACCCTACACTTTATTGACCTGACTCAACCAATTTGTGTGTTGGCCTATGTTTTCTTAGGCCCACTTTAGATGAGGGTCCAGGGTCCAATTTGCTAGGATCCAATTTGGACTGATTTGAGGCAAATTGAATCCTTGAGTTGGACTCTACCTTGGTCCCTAGCCTGATTCTTGGTTCTCCAAATCAGGAGCTCTCCTTTTACTACTGTTTTTTGGTCCGAACCCATTGATTTTCCCTCCAAAACAGGTGCCATGTAGGTTCAGCCTCAATTTGCCACTTTTTAGTCTTGGACCTTCATCTAAAGGCCTTGTGACCAATTTAAAGCTTTGGACCAATAAAATTGTTTGAATTCATTGGTTCCTGGACCTTGGACCCTTGTCTAAAGTCGGCCTTAGTCTTTTCTCTTGTGAAGAATAATGTACAATTTTACAACACATTTAAGGATATGTTCTGGTCATTTTTTTTTTTGTGTTGGGTGTCTCGACAATGTGCACATTAGTCATGGCCTTTTGTCAGCAGCAAAGCTACAATTGACACATTTAAAACTATGTTTTGGTCATATTTTTTCTTGTTGGGTGTCTCCTCAATGTGCACATTATCATGTCCTTTTTGTCAGCATCAAAGCTACGATCTACTACAATTGAGTGATGGATCAATAAAAGCAGACCGAATGGACCTTGAATGTGTGCGATACATGCTCACTCATAGCCTGCCTCCATATCTGCCATTTGCGGGCTTGTCACTTAGGAGATCTCATGTCCTTCACCCTGAGCTTCTCAGCATCAACTGCAAGCAACCAACCCAAAAAACATCATGAGTTTTTGCAAATAGTCTAGAAAGTTCCTAATGATTACCTTCAATGGTTTGTTGTGAATATGACCATTTTTAAAACATTGTATGGTATGTACAAGTCTCCACCTTTAGTGTCTAGGTGCTCTTGCATCAACACGGATGTTTTTTTTTGGTTTTTTTTTGGGAAAAATTCATGAGTTAGGTGGGTTGGTCATCATCCACAAGAGGACTTAGCCAAATTTGGTTACAAGTGAGAGAGAGAAAAGTAGTAAAAATTGGGATTCCTACTACTATGGTTCGGTAACATGTTAGAACCTATGGTCTAAATGTGGTGACTTCAGAATTATTTTTTCTCCCTACATAATGTTGTGATTTGGGCCCATTTTTTCCCAAAAGAATGTCCTTTGTATCATTTGCACCTCCACTTTTTTTTTTTTTTTGTTGTTGTTGCCACAGGATGGGGAAAATTTGCCCCCCTCCCCCCCCCTCCCTGCAAAAGAAGCACCGGATTCATCACCCTATACACAGGATATTTTTTCCTTTAATTTAATTATTTCTTATTATTATTTGAAAAGTGGAGAATTTTTTTCTGAAGAAAACACATTCTACACTGAAAAAGCGTGTTTTTTCAAAAAAAAAATTCACAAAATAGGTAACCAAAAATTAACCACCGAATAAATCACTGCCCTTTTGCATAGCAAAAGAGGTCCCACATTACATGTTTCTCGGCTATCTAATTCGGTGTTGAATGGTAATGGCCTCGACCATAGTGGGACCTAATCCTTCTTGCCATGGCTATGGAAACACTAGCAAATGGTTTTTTGTGGTCTATGCTGTGCACTCATTGTTCCCATCTGACAGCCATGATGAAATTGTCCCAACAAAAATGCAGAGCAGAGTTGCAAATGGAACCCACCCATTTGAAGAAGAAGAAGAAGAAGTTCAAACCAGTGTCAAGTGTGAGGTTAAATTCAGCAAGCTAGGGAAGGGTTAAAAAAAACATCATATTAAAATATAAAGAGATTGATAGTAAAACTATTTTCCCTTTATATGCTTTCTTGAATTATGAAATTTATAGTAGGTAGCACAATTGCCCCTAATCAATATATTATCACAAAGTCACTTATCTTCTTTTGGATGGGTTCCAAACAATTCATCATCAAATTAGGAGAAAGGTGTTGAACTAAAGCTTAGTTTAATATGCAAACTGCAATCCTACTATGTAGATTTTATTTCATTCAATACATTTCTTAGTGACTCAATGTCCTATTGATATTAAAGTTATCTGTAAAGTAAGAAAAACACAGCACCAGAACCCTGAGTTTCGTCATACACAGGGTGGGATTCAACCTGTCTTTCCTTTTTTCCTGAGCGTCTCCGCTGCTGCTACATATAATTTCACTGCTCCTAACTGTACAACTACTATAATTAGTCTCGAACCTTGTACATTAAATGCTGGGTTTCAGCATTTCATACTGAGATTTTCTAAAATGTCTTTACTTTGCGGATACCACTGGAAGAGGGGATAAGGGGTGAAAGAGGGCCCAAAGACAATCTCCCTTAAAACTTCACAATTGATGTTGTCTTTATGGACCCATATTTGAGTTTGAGTCTTTTTGAGGCAAAATTCATTTGGAGAAAGAAGCGCAACAAGTTCAATAAGCTTTTGCACAAGCCCCATTGCTGAACAACATAAGAAACCACAATTGGCCATTGCCCAAACAACCTACAAGTTCTGTTTTTTTCAAAAAAACGATGGGGATGAATTTGTATTTTTAGACCTAAAGTGCAAGATATATTGAATTTTGAGTAATATTTTTCTCTGACAATTAATTTTTTAAGAAATCCATTTTTAATGAAAATTGGATTTCAACTTAATTTTAAAAAGGCGTGTATAATAGCATATGCTAGGATATATATAATGGTCACATCCAAAAAAAAACACACATACATATATATGTGTGTTTGCTTGTTTGGACGTGACCATACCGCTCCAAATTGTTGGAGGAAATTGTTGGGTCCTCCACTATACTTCTGTTATTATCAAAATCCCTTGAGAAGATGGTGTACAGTTTGTCATTTCACAATGTTTGAACCAACAAAGCAAAAGTTATTAAATTTAAACTAATTTTCATTGCTAGAAATTTAAATTAATTTCAATTTAACAAGGTTTCCTAAGAACTCTTAAGTTAAGCCCCACTTTTGATTGAAATAGTATTGAGGTGGGTAACATTATAGGAAGTTCAATAATATAGTTGAGCCCAAGGGTGAAGGAGCTCACTAGTTTATATATGTGAATAACTTTGGGACAAATTCCTCTGCATTTGGGCTGAATTGGATGGTGTGATGAGAATTTGGGTTTCATGGCTCTCAAGAGGAGACCAGCTATTCCCGCATTCCCAAATGATTCTGGCTGTATTATTATTGTTTTGTTGGGAACTGGTCAGGACCTCAGAGGAGGTTTAATACAAACAAAGTGAGAAGTTTGCATTATTGATTCATGTGTGCCGTGGGTATCACATACACTCTCTTCTTGGATACATCCTCTCCTTCCTTTGTATGTGTGAAAAACTAGTTTCATAAATTTAGATGATTTTGCTTCTTCCGGAGTCTCATACTCTTTGATGAGCATGGTACTAGGGAAAGTGTATAGCCAGTTAATCAGAATTTGATTCAAACAAACGAAGTCCCTATATTTATATATATCACAAAGAGTGCCTAATCTTCACAAATCATTTATGAATAGTGTCTAATTTTTTTTTTAAATCTTTGAAAAGTGTTGAATGATACCCAAAAAAGAACAAAGACAAAAAAGTCTTGAAAGTTAAAACGTTCAAGTCTCAGTATATCTTAAATGAATGAAAGAATCGTCAAATGTCTCATTTCATTTTTTAAGAAAAACAGAAAGATGTCCTTCAACACCCACATTGCAAGTGGAAATGATAAAAGGATGACAAACAAATAACGTGTCGGAAGTTACTCCATACTATTTGATACTTATATATCAACTCCACATAATGTTTATTATCTTATAACGTCTTTGATTTGGAATTTTACGTGAAGGTTCATAGTTCATACCAGTGTTAAGTGCAGTTGTTTTGAGTTTTTAAAGAATTGTTTGGTTTTTGATTCTGTCAATAATTTCAAAATAAAAGAATCATTGGTTTCAATTCTTTGCAAACAAATTCAGAATCAAACAATCATTGGTTTTCATTTTAAAAAAACACACTGGTGATTGATTCTCTTATCAATTCTTTGAATTTTTTTGGTTTCAGATTTTCTTAGAATGACTTGTTCTAAGAACTGCCCAACACTGATTCATAGCTCAAGATTTTGCACCAGCAATTGATCAGTTGGAAGTGAATACAAACAAAAATGAACAATAGCCGTCACAAAGCAGCCTAATGGAAAAACACAGACATATACCCTACATATGTTATAACAGGTAGAAAAAATTAGCATAATAATAACAATAAAACATGAATATAAGTTGCAACTACACGAATCTAAGTTGCAACTACACAAATCTAAGTTGCAATTTCTTCTGCTCTGCTCAGTAACGGATCGCTGCTGCAGGACCCACAACCCTGGAATTCAAGGCATGTTCTCCTTTGTCGTTCTAGTTGCCAGCTCCCTTTGTTGTTTTAGTCTGGCATGGAGAGAGATCTTCTCAGACTACATATCTCGTAACTTTCAAGATGGCTCGTGGCCCTCTGCACCCACACACACTTCTGCACAGAATCCTGAAGAAAGACTTGACTCAGAATTGGATCCAAAAACTCAAAAAGAAAACACTATGTTTTGGCTCTTGATTTGAAAAGAAATCTTTGGTCTTGGTTCCAACTTTTTTTTTCCTTCTTTTTTTTTTCCCCTCCCTTTATGGAACCTCCAATCCATTTCTTTGGAATTTTGAGCCGATCCCGTTTAAGACCAATGTCTAGTTCTATCTCCATTACACGCAACAAAACCCAAAAAATTGTGTTATATTAAGTTTGTTCACATAGTTTTGTTGGCCTTGCCTACCTACCAAGGCAATTGGGATATTGTGTTTAGATTCATTATAGAGTATAGTAGCTTAAGGGATTTTGGCCCCCCCTAGGTAATAAATAATAGGTCTATTTTTATATGAGGATTTTTGTTGAAAGATGATACTTTGGCTTGTGTTGAAACTTGAGATTAGTTATAAAGTTATAATATCTTGGAGGATTTTGGCTTCTTTTAGAGGATTTTTTGAAGATTATATTTTTGCTATGGTGAAATATTTGAGTTTCCATAACTCTTCTTTTGCCTTAAGATACTTTTAAACGTAAATGGTAAGGCCACAATGTGACACACCCCTTGTTGACTTTGTGTGTTGTATGCACATAGTCCAAGTTAGAAATTATGTAGTTTTAATTATGTACAATTATCAAATGCAATAATTTGTCTAAAATGTAAGGTTAAGCTTTTTATTTATTTATGAAGTTGTACTTATGTATTTTCCAGACCTGAACTTTTAGTTTAAAATGGGGTAGTACCCTTGGTTTTAAGTTCTAATTCAATTTTGAAAAGAGGCTAATTACTCGATCGGGTTTCAATGGTGATTCCAAGATAATTTGGAATCTTTGGTCTAGAGACCTTAGAGCCTAAGCTATAACTTGGACCTAAACTTGCCCAAATTTTAGATCTTGTCAACATTGGTCTATTCTTATTTCTGATAATAACTCAACACTAGTCTAGACCAATGTTGAGCAATTTTCATTTTTTAATTTGTCTAACCTAGTTTTCATAGAGGTTTTGAAGAATCTATTTGGTTTTCTTTTTGAAAAACATTTTTTAGGATTTGGAGATTGGGGTGAAGTATCAAAAATTTGAATTTTTTTTATCAACCCAATTCTCATAATTCGATTTTCATAAATTTGAAAATAGTTGGTTATCTAAAGAGGTTCTTAAAAAATAATTATGAGTTTTTATTCTACTCACAAATTAATGTCGATTTGATTTTTGATGAAATTGAGAACTTGCAAACAATTTAGGGTTTCATTAGATCACTTTTTTGTGTTGTAACCTAAAAACCTATTATAAGGTGTCATTCATTAACATGCCATAAAATGATCAATTTGTTAAATTTGAAATTGGATGATGATTGTTAACTTCAATAAAAAGCCATTCATATAATTTAATGCAATAAATTGTTTTCAAAAAACATAATAACGAACTTTTCAAATTGAAAAATATGGATTGGTTTTCAAATTGTGCCACTTTTAGAAGCACTTTTGTACATCATTTTTATTTTCAATAGCTTATAAAGACTTTGTATGATATATTGAATATTGATAAACATTACAATTTTATATATTAATTCACTACGTCTGTCAGTCAGTCTGACGGGGGTTTTGGGGGGTGGGGGAGGGAGAGGCCGGTGAAGCAGCGAGCGACCGGTATCAGTCTGTGACGGGGGTTGGACCACCACAGTTTCCGTGTACAAACCATTTCCACAAAGCATTGCAGCCGTCCGAAGGGTAGGAATGACAATCGAATCGCATCCCTCTCCCACCGCACCAAAGGCGGATATAAAAACCTTCCCCTCCCCCAGCCCCCCACTACCGAAAAAACCGACGGTTATATAGAGGAACGTGTTTTCGGAAATTTCCAAAACTTTCGGGAACCAAGGTTCAAAATGTCAGAACCGAGGTTTTGGGCTTTTTAACGTCGGGTAAGGGAGTAAATACCCGGACTGATAACCTGAGGGTACACACGGCTGGTTCTGATACCCGCACAATGTCGGTTGGGACCAGTGCACGTTCGGGGTGGCTGGAGTGGCGTAGCCATGGGTGTCCGAAGGTCACAAATACCACTAGTTACAAACTAATTACTCAAGAAACCTTAACCAAATGATAGATATCAACTTTAAGTGCATTAATTTGGACCCTATTTTCACATGTCCATATTGTAATCATTTTTTAATGAATTTAAATTTTTTTCTCAATCCTTAAACATCATAGAGGCCCAATATGAATTTTTTTTCAATTTAAATTGGCATTTTCTAACATTTTGGGGTTAATATGTATGTTAAAAGGTTATCTAGGTGAGGGTTTATTCACATGGACTTTATTAACTCATTAACCACCTTGTAAATTGTAATCCCCCATTTAAATAATGATCTCATAGTAGATTATCAATTTAACACTACAGAATGGATTTTGTATGGATGATTTATCCATTTCTTTTGATCCACCTTATCTTACAACCACCCTTTATTTTTTATAATTTCATAGTTCAACAATGTCATTTCGTTCAAAAACACTTTCAAATTCTTCTAACTCATTTTCTAAATCTACATCCATTTTAATGAATTATATTAAACTAGAAGAAGATTTACAACCAACCTTAGGGTCACTAGGCCAATTCATGGTCACAAAAATAATTTTTTTTAAATTGTGAGATTGGAAACAACACCTCCTAAGATTAATAAATATTTTAACTAAAAAAAAACCATTATATCTCAATTTATGATTCAATAAATTGCCTAAGATTTGGCGGGTAAGGAAATCAACAATAGGAAACATTGATTCAAGTTTTTCCCACCATTGAAAAGAACATTTGATGTTTTCACATTCATTTGGTATCACTTGAAAATCAAGAGCTCCATGTTGATAAATTAATTTGTTGGTTCACTTGTACTTGTAATCTATTCAAAGATATTGAAACTACATTCTTCATCACATCCTTGGTCAAAGAAATTATATAAAAACTCTATCAAGGCATGTAGATGTTCATGACATTTCACCAACATAGTATACAGAAACTATCATACTCTTCAACAATAGTAACACCTTAACATCTATTTGATTAACATTAGATTTTGAAAAAGTCTAAAAATTTTAATTAATAATTTGAAGAGTTAATATTATGTTTTGGACTGGTGATCCTTCAAGCCATTAACAACTATGATTTGATTTTGATGGCCCTTAGATAATTCTAAAACTAATAACATAGAAAATTAAAATTGTGAAATTAAAATGAACCCTAATTATTGAAAGTGCATGCAAAATGGTTTAATCTAATGGGCACCTTATCAATGATCTTGGTGGCCCCATGATAATTGTAAAAATAACAAGTAGCATAAAAAAATTGAAAATTTGAAATTCAAATAAACCTTAGTTACTAAGGTCATTTCATAAAAAGAATAAAAAGGCTTCTTTCCAATCTACACTTGATTTGCAAAAAATCAATTGAAAAAAATGAATAAATCTTACGTGCAATTCCCTGCGTGCTTTTCTGCACAAGTCCATGTAAAAATGCCATAACTTTGTGGACACCCAATCATTGATCCTAATGGCCCTAAGATAATCCTAAAAAAAATAAGTAACATAAAAAATTAAAATTGTGAAATTAAAATGAACCCTAATGATTGAAAGTCCATGCAAAAAGGTGTTATTTGGTGGACACCTAATCAATGTGTATTATGCATGGAATTTGAAAGTGAAAATGTCATTACTTAAAAAAGGATTGCAAATTGGAAAATTAATCTTGGGACTCACTAAGTTTACATCACATTGTTGACTATTACAAAAAGACATTAAATACACAAAATTGGCCATCTTGATTCCAAAATCAAAATGAAAGCAAATGGGGCAATGTTTTAATATATTAAAATTTCCATGTTATTATAGCTTTAAACCTTGTCTAGCTTCAAAAATGTAACAATTATATTTGACATGGTCAACAAATCAAATAGGTAAGCAATTGTGTCCAAGTTGTTCTTGAATAACAATTCAATTTGATTATATCATTAATTTTGTCCAATCACATATGCAAAAATATGTGAATGGTTTAAAAACAACCATCCAAGTAAATTGCAAATAAGAACCAATGATTCAATATGATAAATATCATAAAATTCAAAAATCAAGCACAAATAAGATTCAAAACTAAAACCCAAACGTCTTAAGATTCTAGAGTGCAAACTTAAAGGAAGTTGAGATGATTTGGGATCCCTTTTATCACTTCCAATGTAATGCATGAACCAAGAACATTTTTTTGGGGAATCATGCAAACGTGGTTTAGAATTTTTGAAAATGATTCTAGAATGGTTGTCAACTATATTTGTCAATGGCAACCCCCACAATGTTAGCCACAAACAAGATGGAAAGTCCAACCATTGGACTTTGTTTTTGGATAACTTTAATCCTTTAAAAGATTCAAGGAAGACATTTGGAATTATGAAGGGCCTTGCTTGGCTCATGATCAATGTTTGTCCTTTGTCCTAGCTAGATGGAAATCCTTTAAACTTCAAATATACATGGTTCAAATTGTTAAGATAACAATTACTTTCCTATAGACCTACATTGAAATTAACATGGTGACCACCAAGTTTATGTGTGAAATTTTGGTTCAATGGCAAAAATTTCCAATGTTGTGGCCAATAGGTTTACATGTGAAATTTGGTTCAAGGTCAAAAATCTCCAACTTGATGGCCATTAGTTTTACATGTGAAATTTAGTTCAAGGGTAGGTTGCACTCCCCAACTTGTGGTTGCCACATTTAAAAACTAATTGCAATCATGGGCATCGAATACCATGGGGGTTTTTTGAAAAATGGTGTCATCCAATATTTTCCCATGCTTATCCTCAACACTTTTTTTTTTTTCTATTTCTTGGGGTGAACCATGACTGATGAGCTTTAAACCACTATTTGAATAACCTTCTATTGATTTTGATCTACAAGATATTGGTTTTTCTTTGCTTTGACAAGTCCATTTATATCAATCCTCATATCTACAAACAACTCATTTATTGGTTTATTTTTGCTAATGATTGTGAAACATCTTTCAACACAATCATTGTCAACAAAATTTGTGTGCTTTTCAATGTCATAAACAAGGCCTAGAAGCTTTTCTTCTAGGATTTTAAGATCTTTTCCAAGGAATTTTACAATAATTTTTTTGATCATTATGAGGCTAGCATTAGCTAAAATAAATCAATTATAGTTGTAAGCAATATTACATAACCTAGGATCAACATCAATATTGATTAAATGAAGAAATGGTTTTTCAAAAACCTAGTTTGTTTATAAAATTTGGAATTATTATTCTTCCACAGTCTACCATTGTATTTTCATATATCCTATAATAATTTGGGTGCTATGTTGAGTAGGTAGTTTGGGGCTAGTTGGATTCATAAATATGGCGACCACCAACTTGAAAAACTTGGGGGTTAATTTCAATCTAGTGGCACTTTAATGGTTAGGATGAAATCCAACATGGTGCCCGCTAAATTAAAAAATGAACCTAGGGGCCATTGGGTTTAACTGGTGACGTTATAAGTGAAACATGATATTTACATGGCGACTTTATAATGAAATAACAAAAGATCAAGGTGGTGGAGGGAACCTATTTCACTTTTTAATGTTTCATAAAGATTTAGGCTAGTGAACTACATCGCACTTTTGTATTAATGTTAACAAAAATTTCCTAAAGAAGGCACCATTGGGACCATGGATGAAAGAAAAGGCTTGAAATCTTCTTTCCCAAATAGGAGGTTAAGGTGTCTTATGGATTCAAAGCACATTGAATATGTTCCTTTTGTTGAATCAAAACAATCAAGGTGGTTATGGTGTGGTGGATAAGGTGCAAATTAAAAGGTTCATTCACATCCTAAACACCATTGAGTTAGTGAGGAAGATAACCAAAATAGATGATAAATGCGAAGTGTGTAAGCAACGTTCAATAGAAGCATTGGTTTACCCATGTAAACATCTAAGTGTCATTAAGTTCCTTGCCATCCACTTAGAAACCATGAAGGTTTACACATTGTGGTGGAATGGGGGCACACTTTGAAAAATGTTGGATGTCAACTGCATGAAGTATTCACATGTTATGGACAATTGATTATTATTGTGGGAAGGGGGGTGTGATATGGAAGGGTGAAGAAAACTTGTCACCTTTAAGCAAAATCATGTGAAAATAATATCATTAAAAGAAAAATGTTAATTTATGATTTTAATTTCCGACTATATAACAATTGTAATTAATATTTATAGTTAAAATTGCTTTAGTGAGTTGCATTCAACATGTAGTCACAAATCATGACTTAACATGATGTCACCACATGGACCATGGATAGTGTATATGATCAACATATACATGTTCATCCTTTGACCATTTGTATAACATTTGTAACTAGGTTTTGTTTTTGCAATTATTTTTACAATTATCAAATATTTATGCATTATTTGGCATGTGTCTTGAATTAGCAAAACCTTAAAACAATGAATTTATATGCTGAAAAAATCCATGCCATCGAATTCTAATGGCTTGTGATAATACCAATTTATTATCCCAAAATGCACCACATGTTAAGAATCTTGGGTGAAAATTATCTTATGATTCAAACACTAATTTTGGCCATCCATTATGAACATTCCTTTCAAATTGTCTTATATTGTGACATGTGGCACAATTGAAATTGTATTTTGGAAGAAAAAAGCAAATGAATATTAATTTCAATAAATAGTACATACATTTATGTAAGTAGGTACCTATATAAAACTAGGTAGGTTGGACATACCTACATATCTATTTACATAAGTAGATAATTAAGACTTATGTACTTACCTATTTACTTACCTAGGTAGGTAGGAAGGTAGGTGAACTAAAAAGTAGCCATATAAATATTGTTATTTCATTTTATGTCTTGCTTTTAAGGTAAACCTTTTTTAAGTTCATCCCAAATGGCACATGTTTTTTAATGTGAAAACATAAGAAAATGCACTTCTCCTTAATTATTTTATTTTAGAACTAAGATTCAATTGTACTTCATGCTTAGGGTTATATGAAATTAATTATACAGTATGTAATTCAATAATTCATTAAAAATAAAAACTTAACAATTCAATTCAATTAATTAATTGGTTATTATTTTAATTGTAAACTTAATCAATTTGTTTATCATTTTTTTTTTGACATGTAAGCTTTTAAATATCATTTGTGAACTAAATAAATTATTAAATAAATTATAAATTTAAAAATACCAAATACTCAATATTAACTATTAAATTATGATCTCATGAACTTATTTAGTCAAATCAGTTTTGATTAATGATTAATATTAATTAAGTGATTTCATTCATGAATATTTAATAGCTAACTAAGTATTAGTTTGTTTTCTATTTATTAACAATAACATTTGATCACTAAATATGAAATATCAGATAATTCATTGCATATTATATAACTATTAATGAAATAAGTATTTGAAATACCAATTTTTAATAAAAAATACACAGATTAATAAATAACAAATATTGATTCTAAAATTATGAACTAAATAAGAAGTCAATATAATTAGTGATTAATGGTAATTAGATAGTCAGTTTCGAAAAAAATTAATTCATATTTTTATAAGCGCGGTAAAACTTATTAGCTATTTACCATAATTTTTTATTAGTAAATATTGATGATAAGATAATTTTTTTTTTGGGGGTTAATAATTAAATAATTTGTTAACTAATTATAGTTTATAGAATGATTTAAAGCTTAATATGAAAAATTTATCCAATAAATCAGTAAATATCGAATATTAAAAATTCAAATATGTAACTCAATAAATAGTCACAGTAAATTATAGATTAACATATGTATCATTATTCAATATTAAGTTAGTAAATATAATTTATTTTTGATTTACTTATTAATATACTAAATTAGATATAAATATGTTTCATAATTTTCATTCTAATAAGTGAATTAATAATAATAATTCATCAATAATTAGTATGTGAATATTTAGTAATAAAAAATAAAGTAATAAATTATTAACTCGTTAAATAAAAATAATAATTTAAAATTAATTAAATAATATTTCATAGGTTTGAATGAGTTGATAATACTATTTTATCAATGATTTTAAAAATAAATAAATGTGGTATATTTGTAAAAAAATCACAATATAAAATCAGAATGAGTTTTCAAATTTGGATATGTTTAGAATATGTATCAATATGTTTTTAATATGTGTTGAATATAGGTTATATACATTGAAATATATTTATTAGGTTTAATATATGTTTAATATACCATGACTACATATGAAATATATTTTTAATGTAGTTTAAAACACTCTAATGCACCTAAAATGTATAGGCAAACCACAAGAAGTAAGCAACTTACAACTAAATGAAAATAAGGGTATATTCTTAGATGAAAATTTCAAAAAGTTAATCAATATGGAAGGATGTACAATTTAATATTTGCATCATAGTCGCAATAATAATAATAAAATAAAAATAATGGTTATTAGTTGTAATAATGATAAAATATATTTTAAAACGATGGAAAACATAGTCACAAATGATGGATTGTCACATGTAGTCGCAAATTGGATGGTTACATAGTACAAAATCTCTACTAATGCATGGGCATTCATGAACATCATGAATGCAATACACCATGTAGTGTGATTTTGCACAATATTTGTCAAAGGACAACATCATGTTTCATTTTCCGTCGAAGAAACCAGATGTTGTGTACATTGGCATGTGTGATTGGGGTGAAACTAAATTCATGTGGGAGATGATTCCATCTTTGTATGTTTTGCCAAGGATGAAGATGCCATTAATGTGAAAAAATTGCATTAATTGGTGGTCTTAGAATTCGTTTTTTGTTCATGGTGAGTTGGTGTCACAACCCTAGCTTTGGGCTCGCGACCAAGGCAAAGGGGGTTGCAAGGTTATGGGCCAAGAGGAAGCCCAAGAGTTAAGGCAAAGGCATTGCAAGGTTGTGGGCCAAGAGGAAGCCCGGGAGTCACATCACATACTCCCGGGAATGTTAGAAAGTGTGAGGGAGTATGAGGGAGTGAACCCTCACACTCCCAAGGCAACTCCCACTTTGGGAA
>Ga0116227_10002953_pt1 | contig 38195 bp, 24 predicted proteins | sample S1TSphgellanicum_FD_89693 | JGI IMG/M metagenome (GOLD analysis project Ga0116227, IMG submission 89693) | Host-associated microbial communities from peat moss isolated from Minnesota, USA - S1T2_Fb - Sphagnum magellanicum MG | ecosystem: Host-associated > Plants > Peat moss > Unclassified...
AATTTTTTTTTATATTTATATTTAAATTTTTTTCAAAATTTTTTTTTTTTTTATTTTTTTTTTTTGTTCTTCAATTTTTTAAAAATTTTTTTTTTTTTTTTTTTTTTTGTGCTGAAATAATTATTCAACAGCGAGATGCCAAACCTGAAAAGGTATTACAGTACGATACTGAGGAGTAGGTGCACATGAAGGACAAATGACTCTCTTGCTCTCTCCTGCATCATCAGCCAACCACAGTCTAGGAACAATGACGCCATATCCACTGCCCCAGAAAAGCTCAAACTGACAGGACTGAATGGTCTCTTTACCCTGCCCCCATCCCTGTCTGTGGGGGCGGATCTTCTTGTCCCAATTGGGTACAACATATTATTACAAAACTGCTTTACACAAGGTGGGTAGATTATATGCTCTCCCATATTTTCAGACTATTGGCAATGCCAGTGGGTAGCAGCTCTTCTTTACTCGAGGAGCACCACCACACTTTCTGTATACATATACATGGGAGTATATTGTGACTCTTATTAAGTAGTTGCAGGTAACCCCAACGTTCAATTTTTGGCCCTGCCTTACAAGGCAGTGACATAGTGTTGAGAATCATTAGAGTATAGTAGTACCTTCAGGGGATTTTGCCCCTTAGAAACTAGGTGAGATGACCCCTCTCATTTGGTTGTAAGAAGATTCACATTCATCTTTTGACATTTTGTTTTCTCTCCCATCTCGTCAAATGTGCACCCAGCCCCAAATGACTTTGTCACCAATCCATAACCCACAAAACTAAATATGAAACTATTTTTTCCAAAAGTGATCATGGCACACATAATATGCAAAAATTCATGTAATTCTTTCAAAATGTGACAATGTGATTGAAAACGTTCAAATACACACATCACAACAAGCTTTTTTTTGTGGTTTGAAATTTTGTAAAAATGTGAAAAATAAATATGAAAAGGGAATATTTGATCACTTATTTTTTTTGAGGAAAAAAGTCATTACATTTGCAAAAGACTGAAAATTATGTTACGACATTTCCCTAGTGATGTTGTGATATGGGGAAAAAGTGAGTGGGTAAATATTATAATTTTTTTGTGTTTTTGGACTTGAAAGGAGCACTTTTGACTAAACATGCCAAGGCTGTTTTGACTGATTGAAATCAAAGTTTTCCCCATATCCCACACTCACTCCCCAAGGGTCCCCAAAAGGAGAAAAAGAAAAAAAAAGCTGACCTCCTTCAGTGCTTGTTGACTCATCTCATTGGTTACCAAAAATTTCTATCTCCATTTGGTCCTTACCATTTTCGTCTAGGCTAATGGCAGGGACGGGGAGTATGGGTGTATATTCTCATGACCCCTGAATTTTTATTATCAAATCACCACGCCCTCTTACATCCAGGCTATGCCTAATACTGCTACAACTGCAGCAAATAATTGGTTATTATAGTCAGCAGTCAGTATAAAGCATCTAATTCCAGGATGAAAGGAAAAAAATTGCTTTGAGCTCTCAACAACATCAAACTAAAAGGCCATATTCTTGTCTGAGGCAAAACCAAAGTATCCTGGGGAGTCTATGGATTGCTCATTTCCCCAGTAGTGTTCCAAATTGGTACATAAAATTTAATAACAATAATATTATTACTAGTATTAGTAGCCAGCGTTTTTATTTTGCCAAATCTTTGCCACTTGGTACCAGAAAAAAATCTAGTGCACCAAAGTTGCTGGATTTCGAGGAAAACAGTTTTGAAATCACCATATATAGACAGTAGACCTTCTAGCAGATCGCCAAAATGGAGCAGGATTCTTAAATTTCCTCTCTCAACAGTAGCCAAATTTGGCTAATTCCTCTTATGTAGCTACAACATCCTCAAATTGAAAAAATAAACCCTGGTAGCAGCTGGGTTGGTAACATTGAAGGTAATAATTAGGGGGAACTAGTTTAGAAGCAGGGAGAAAGAAGTTATTTGAATGTAACTTGCTAGAATAGAAAGAGTCATATATAAGGCCCCTCATTACTTGCACCTGTGCTACTTGTGCAATGGCTGCATTCATAGATTGCATTCATATGTGTAATCTTCTAACAACTAATGATAATAGTTAACACCCTTCAGGAGGAGCTCTGTAGATGATCTCCAGAGATCATCAGTAGAGAACATTGTGAGGCTGAGCAGAAAGTTTGTGACTTGCTTGTAAGCTCTCTATAAATCTCTTTTCTCATGTCTAAAGCTGGCCTGTAGAGAGAGAGAGAGAGAGAGAGAGAGAGATCCTCCTGACTCATGTGGTACAAAAAGAACCAAGTGTTGATGATGAGTCTTCACCTCTTCTTCTAGAACTTCAGTCCTTCCAAATATTTATCAGCTCTTTAAGGAGAGACAAAGAGCTACAACGAGGCAGGGAGGGAGTGAGGGAGGAATTAGTTGGGAGCACAGAAAGGACTTGCAATTTTGCTCGTGAGGTACAACTTCTCTCCTTCTCTTTCTTAACTTGGCAGCAGGCCTACAACAAAATGAACAGTGGCTGCTGCTCAACAAGAGCTAAGACGTGATGATTCTACATTAGTAGCTGCACATGATGGGTAATACCCGGTGGAGTCCAGTACTTCTTACGTCTTGAGGTTTCGTCAGTCGTCTAGCTAGGTCCAGAAGCAAGATGCTTGAAGAATCGCTGGAACCTCGATCGGGCTGGTAGTAGCAGTCCTAGTGCTTACAAAATAATAATTTCCAATGATAGTAGTACTATTCTTTGTTGCTTGAGCACCCTAGCTAGCTAGAAGTTTTCCATGGATCACGGCGAAACTAGGTTTCATGGAACAGAGAAACCAGCTTGATCTGCTGAGTAAAGTGCCGAAGCATTGAGAAATTACTGTCAGAACATTATTGGAGCTACCCGGGACCTCGTGTATAGAGCTGCTGATCTCCGTGGCATGAACCGATGTCGACCTCTTGCATGGGTCGACACTTATTAGGATTCAAGTGTTTGTTGATATCTGTATGTTATTGGAGAATTAGCTGCAAAGACTCCTCATGAGATCAGCTGCTTCTCCTAATTTCGGTAGCAACTTCGTCATGAGATTCATTGCCTTCGACGGGGACTCATGAGGTTCTAAGCAAACTCGAACTCTCATCCAATCGTGGTGGCCTGCAGTAGGAGGCATACTTTGAGCCCGGCATGCTGTGAAAACTTAGTGATCTAGGACTGGAGTGCACATGAGGAATATACTATATTGAGCTGCAGGTAAAAGAAGTGCGCAGGAATTGCTTGAACGTCTAATAATGTCAGTAGCTAGAAGCACCGCCACAACTGCCAGAAGATCTATGTCCATATCTGCAGAAGCTTTTATAACATCGGAGCGTGTTCAGTTGGAAGCTGGTCCTCCATAGACATGACGCCCGCTGCAACGTCTAGTAATGCACACATGAATGCACATATATTTTGTCACCTTGTTCGTGTGTGTTGCCACTGCAGTTTCCCTTATGGAGTTGAACAACAGTCAGTTCCTGCACCCAGCTACCACCATGAAATCGTTGCTGCATGTAAAGAACTTGCCAAAATGCAGACTTAAACATATATACACAGAAAACTTGCGATTCTGTAGACAGCTGCAGCTTTGATCCAGCTTGGCCGCAGCTGATATGCTACCGCTCCCCTCGACAACGCCCTGTAGCTCTTCGTATTCATGTATTATGTTGCTTCTTCTTATCAATCGGCAACATGATCCTAATGCAGACAGCTAGAAACGGCCAAGAGGTGTGCACTAGGATGCGAAATCATGAATATGGGCCGGCATATATGATGATTGATCTAATTCGATTTGTACATTCCCGGACGATGATGATCGATCGACGTGGATCTGGACTTGTGCACGAATTTCACCGGAGGACAATATGTATCCTCGTCTTCAGGCAACAAATCACACCCGACGTCCTTCACATGGAACATATTGTTCAAGAGTTCCTGCAGACATAGACTTGTTTACAACAAAATCGACAATTTATTGATCAATGCGGCACGACCCCAGGCCCAGCAGCTCTTATATTATGACTCCGTTCAAACTTCGTGACCCGGCATCGAATCAGAAACCTGCGATAAAACTATTTGCAGGTACTGATGTCATGAGGATCTTGAATGTTGCAGGCAGTAGTGGAGCTTGCTCTTCTGATGATGTTAATGTTGCTTAGAGACCCATGCATTTGCCATGATTCATGATGATACTGCGAGACCAGTCTGAATTAACTTAGAGATTTCTTACAGGATGAAGAAGAAGAAAACTGCAGATCATCGATCATCGATCTGGATATGGGATAGCAAAATCTGCTGAGTTTGCAACTTAGCCATTGATCAATACATAATTATCTCACAAAGTTCTTGTAGAGCTGCATGTTGTTGCAAACTCATGCCACCAACATGTGGCGGACGTCACAAAATTTGCCCGCACTAGGGTTCTGGATTTGCTATTGGTTCTCGAGAGCATTGATCATATATTGTGGTCGAAACCTGCAGGCATCCAACTAAAACTACGAAATCATGCCTGCAGAACCAGTACTTCTGATGCAGCAGATCAAGACCATGAGAATTGTCGTGTACACAATGTTGAGAATTCATGCTCCAAGACATCCATGGCTGCTTGACAAGATACACATGAGCTTCTAGGTGCAACATGCATGTCTTCGGAAACAGACGTCCGTGCACGACGTTCGGAAAACTATACATCTGACCATGTTGATGTTGTTGGTAGAAGACCCCGGCGCAGTTGCACAAATGGATCACATGCGACTGATTGTCGAGCGAGTGTCTGTGAAAACTTTTTTGGAATCTGAGGTGCGACTGTTTGTGTGCAGAAGTGGAAATGTAGCAACGCTGATCTTTGTTTCGTGTCATGAGCCGCGAACCGTTTCAAGAAACAAATTTGGGGTTTCAAGCAAGCTGCTCACCAAGACCTGTACACTACTTGATGGCCTTCAAGGATAGCAATTTCACCATTTTGCGCTTGTGAACTGGTACTACATCAATGCCACCACGATCTCTGTTCAGCAAGCTGTTCGGATCTGATCGATTTTGCTGTTTTTCTGACTCAGATTCCTCTTCACTGTCAACCTCCATGACCACCTCCATTGAAGATTTCGAGTTCTGATGGGCAAGCTCATGCTGAAAGAGCTCATGGGGATGCCCATGATGCCATTCCGTGACCTTCAAGCGAGCAGCCCGCTTGTTGATGAGATCTTGGTGATGTTCACAGAGTGAATATCCAGGCTCGGTTAGCCTTGAGCACTGCCATCCTCTCCCATCATAACGTTTGCACTGTGTGCATCCTTTGTCCTTTTGTGACACCAGGGGACCACGCCTCCTCCGCTTCAAGGCAGCACCTGACTCTTTGCCACCTCCCAGCTCCTCGTCCTGATCTGTTTCTTGAGACTCCATGAGCTGATCCTTTGAATGAGTGCCAGGAATTTCTTTGGCAGCGGCAGCATTGGTGTTCCTGTCTCCAATCCCTAAGGAGTCTGACATTGGACCAGGTTTCAAGAGACCATTCCCCTTCCGTCTTCTTTCCTGCTGCCATTCCAGTTCTTCCAGCTTCACAGATGTGCCAGTGCGAGCTCCATTCCCAGTGCTAGGTTCCATTCCTTGAGATTCAGCTCTTTCTCTCAAAGTCTCAGAATGTGGACAAAAAATGTAATGTTTATCTGTGGTGGCAAGGAAGGAGGAGGAGGATCGAAGAATGTTAGCCACCTGCACACTCGGCCTTCCACCCCCTTCCTTCAGACCAGGCAGTCCAAGTTTTATTATACTCTGTACTGCTTCGCGTGCTGAAAGCCCATCAGTCTTGCTTGCAGCTCCAAACACATGGAACAAAGAGCTCATCAGAGAATCCCTTGCTTTGATTGCAGGATTATCATGAGATGATGTCATCTTAGGCTGTGACAAACAATGCCTCGATTTCCTCTTCCGTTTCCTGCACAAATGAAAACAAAATTTCTCTTGTTCTTTATGCTTCTAAGATCCTAGCACTGATTGATGCACTTTGGATGCTGGGATGCACAGTTATCAGCGTGAGCCGTGTCATGTCACATCAGTCACATTATCACATCCTGTCAGTCACATTAATTCTGGATGCTGGGATGTAGGTTTATCAGAGTCTGCTGTGTCACGTCACATCAGTCACATTGCTTGATAGATACTAAGGCCTGATTGCTTGACGTTCGAACCTGCTGGTTTTGGAGTCAATTTTGACACATGATCTTGACCAAGACCTAGTAGTACTTCCCATGATTTTGATTTTGATTCAAGAGAAATTATGTACGCACCTCTTCTCCTTCAGGACGACATTGTGCGAAGTCTCTGCAGCTGGAACAGTTCTTGAATGGTTGTTGGCCCCTGCAGTGGCCTGTCAGCCAGTGCCAAAAAAGTTCCAATAAGTAGCAACAAGGATCTGATGTCTCAAGCTCCGAATCATGAAGTTTCTCAATCTGCTAAGTAAAACCTAGTGATCAAGTAATTTGGATCAGCAAAACTCGAAGTTTGGAACCCTGACCCTTAAAGAAGATCCAGGTTCATCGTGCATGAAGGAACAACTTGGCACATCTTTGATGATTTTCTCTGATCATCGAAGAACCTGGTGAAATTTCAGTTCAGACTCTCAATAGCAAAAGGGATGGATCATTGAGTGTGAGTTTGCTAATTTAGGTCAAGAAAATTCCAGAAAACTGAAGATACAGCAGCTTCCTTGAAGCACAAACCTCATGTGAGATTGAAAAAACTTCATCAAGCAACAGGACATCACCACACACATGACATCTCACACATGAAGTTCTCTAAAGGTTCATGATCAATCAAGAAATCCTGGTTACATCCAAGCTGTGAGAGATCCTCAATGTTGGAAACAGGAACTTGATCAAAGAATGCTGCCGTGCAGAGGCACAGTTTGAACAACATTGGGACTCTAGAATGTAGCCATGATGCCATCAGCTTCAATCAGACAGACCATCATTCTGGTTTTTGTCAGCATGATCTGTCACACACAACATGCAGCAGGCAAGTGCTGCAAAATCTTCCCATGCAATTTTCTCCCCAGCTTGAACCCTCTCATATTCATCTTACTGGCATGGAGTCCAGGCTATGGCGCCCCAACTAGCCATGAGCTGCTTCTCCACGATTTCCAGTGACCAGTTGCATCAGGAATATATAAAATAGGACTGGGTTCATGGTTGCACGCACTCTTCCTGCTGGCACCCAGCTCAAAACAGTCCATGGAGCAGCAAGCTTCATCTGCCTTAGCGTTTACACACTACGGCTCTCGTTGAGGCGCTTGTGCTCGACAAGATTCCTTAAAAGCAGGAATGACCTTGAGCAAGCAGGTCACTGTAGTATAGACCCTTGAGCATCACATGATGCCTGCAACTATAGAACAAGTTCATGTTGTTGCCGGCCAGTTATATCTTCTTGCAGCTTACGATCATGGAAATCACTATTGAAGAAAGCTAGAGTCTGAGGCAGTGATCTTGACAGTCTGTTGGTCGTAAAGACAGCAGCTTGTTGGAAAAGCGAGGAAGGTACTAATGCTCCTGAGGCTCTAGCTAGTGCACCATCTGCTTGCATATTGTCTAGTCCATGAGGAATGAAGAATCCAGATATTGTTTCGACATCATATTGCAGACTACACGAATCAAGTACACACTTCTCAATCTGAAAGCTGTTCTCCATCAAGGTGTTCATGGCAATGTCTAACGTGATGGAGCATTGAGCTCCCGAACTGCAAGAAATATACAAATTTGGATGGATATGCAACATGAGCAGCTGGTCCTGCAAGCGAGAGCTTGAATTCGTCCGAAGCTCTTCTTGCAACACAATATTGACAAAACCAAGACTTTGCAGGACACCGGCATCATGCTGTTTATTACTTACCCCGGAAGATGAGAAGCTCTGAACTGCATCCTTGATAATGTTGGGTCGTCTCTTGAGTCGAAATCGCGTACTCGTACTCATGATGCGTTGAACATCCTCAGCACTGCCCACAGTCATGATTGGCACTCCAGCTGGTCCGACATGAGTACTCGTAATCAGTACTCGCGGCCCTAATTGCTTCTCCAGCTGCTTTTCCTGTTAACATGAGCCAGCATCAACAGTAGTACTACTACGGCCATCATCATCATCGACTCAATAATGTACAGCACCGGTCGCGTTATGTGATGCCATGGCTACATCTTCGACTCCGAATGCGATTCAGAGGAGCACAAAAGTCTATCATTCACTTAGCTATGATCCCCAGATTCAGCAGATCAAGCTGCAATAAGCAGCTCAGCATGCATCTCATGGTCAAAGCTCATGTATTACAGCTGCATTTCCAAACACAAAAGCTTGCTGCTATTGATGAGTGGAGGGGCGGTCGTGTGCACACACATCATCTCGTCTTCACACAAGTAAGCGTCACGTGCAGTCCATCGCCATGATCAAGCATGGTGATAAGCTGCCCATGCATGTGCTCCAGCATGTACAACTCCAATCGAGCACATTCTATGAGCACAAACTCGGATCCATGGACCAAAAGACTACACTACAGCAGCCATGAAACCACAAGAAAGAAAGAAAAATCCAATGTCTCATGAAAGAAGCCCGGCCGCGCGCGAAAACACAAAAAAAGCTTCAAATACTTTACAACACATTTCCTCAATGTCTGTGCACTTATAATATCAAACCGGCTAAGGACTCGCCCATCTCTCTCCCAACAGAAACTTCCCCAAATGTACATAAATCTAATCATCGTTCTTTTCCTCCTCCTGCATATAATATTCTGAGCACTCTATTGATAGACATCGCGGAACCCACGAGTCTCTACCTCGCTGCACATAATAAAAGGTACAGCTCCCGGCTCAAGACATAATAATGATCAAGGAAAAGGAAAACCCAACAAAAACAAAGAACATTCAACGAGTCCCAGCGCCCATCCCGGAATCGATTTCTCGCCTCACCAAATCAGGATGAAGAGGTTGCAGCGCCTGCTGCACAGGAGATCCCAACTCATGCTCCTTGCAGCTTCCTTGATCCCCGCGGGCTTGTTGCCGCTGCATGGCGTCGGAGTTGTAGTAACTGCTGCAGACAGCGGCTCGGCCCCTAGGAGCTGCTTCCCCATCAATATTATGCGGCTGATCCCGACCTTCCTCCTCCTGCACCTCTACTTGCTTCCATCCCATGCCCAGCAAACTGATCACGGGCTCAGCTACCGCCGCCTCACGCTTGCGTATCCTCATCGCTGGTAGCTCTGCTACACGCGAAAGCTTTGCTTCCCTCGCCTTCGCTTGGCCTGGTCTGCTTCCCGTGTCGAACTCGCCCGTCAGGTACTGTGTGTCCAGAAACTAGGTAGGTAGTAGGTACTCTCCTGCGCGAGAGGGAAAAATGAAAGAGAGAGGGAGGGGTTGGGGGGGGGAAGAAGATGCTGTTTGGTGATAGGTGTTTTTCACCTCTCTCTGCATATCTAGTGTTGCTCCTGCAATTGATTGCACCAACATTTTTGAAAACTTGGAATATGGGAAGTTGTTGAATGTTTGGGAAATCCAGAATATATATATATAATGTTGTTAGTGTGGAAAGAAATGATTCAAGTTGGGGAAATCGAGAAAATCCATAGAACATTGATAGTTGTTGAATGAAATGGTCTAAGTTTGGGAATTGAAAAATCCATCAAATATTGGTGGTTGTTGAATGAAATAGTTCACGTTTGGGAAGTTGAGAATTCTATCAAACATTGGTGATTGCTGGATGAAATAGTTCAAACAGTGAGGAAAACGTTTTTTTTTCCTTCTCTATTTCCTAACTAAGAAAAATGAGAATGCAATAGTTGGATATTGAGAGTTTGTAACCTTGATACTACGTAGGTAGTACAGCGGGTGACACTTTCATGAAGGGTGTTAAGCTTAGCTTATTGCTCCTCATCACAAGATTGAAGCCATGATTTAGGAGGAGACTTAATTATTATTTTTGGAACTGTTTGAAGTTGTTTCATGAGGGCTGTGAGATGGTTTCTTAAAACTAATTCATAGCTATAATGAAATTCCCAAGTCCTCAGAAGCTCACTTTGTATGCCAAATCCATCCACACAAATTGTTGCCTCACTTTTTGTTTTACTCTTCAAGACTTCATACAACCAAGATGAATCAAAATAGGCTGGGTTCTGATGTCAATTTTGGACTTGGTTTCTCAAAAATAAACTTCCTTAAACAAATCTTATCCAATAAGACAAAGCACCCATAGAATGTGGGTACAACTACTGATTTGTAAGGAAAGAAGTTTGAAGAAAATTTGGCCAATTTCACAACTTGGAACTCACAAGCCACCCATTTCAAGCCTTGCATTTTCAAGTGTTGGGTGCATTTCGGCTATCCTAATTTGTCTGTGGATGTGTCTCTCACCCTTGTTGGTCTCTCAAACAAGGTAGAATGGTAAAAGTTAAAGTACTCCAATTCCGCATAGCACCACACCAGATCCAAGCAATCACTTCTAATCTTACCTGTCTTGTGGATGTTACAGCTAGTAATTGAAATAGGTGAAAGCCGAAGTGCAACACAGACAAGCTAGGAATTGAAATACAGGAAAGCAGAAGCGCAACACAGCCAAGCTAGGAATTGAAATACAGGAAAGCAGAAGCGCAACAGAGCCAAATGGGAACAGCTGCAGAACTGCATTTGTCTAGCTTGACTCTCCTTAGATTGTAGAATAAACTGCTACCAATACAGTTCATAGCTCAGAGTTACAAAGGAAACACCACGACTTCAACAAGGTGAAATCTCAGAATCCTGTCCCATAAATAGCTCAAGCACGTCATAAAGAACTGGTAGAATATTTGTAGTGTATGTGGAGTATGCCTTACCCTAAGTAATATTTTGCCTCTATGGCACCTTGAGAGAGTAAGGTTCCTCAGGTTTTCAGGAACCTGCTGCATAATGAGCCATCCTCTCGTCTGAAATGCATCATGGCTGTCTGCTTATAAGAGCAAAATTCTACCAGTTCTTCCACCATGTAAGGACCCCGAACCAGAGATTCAAAACCTGTCCAGCTTGGATCTCACCCAGTGTGAGGCCCTCATTCCCAGAACAGCAGCATTTGAGGTCCTTACTGTCAAATTAAAAAGTCCACCACCGAACACAGAGACAAGAGAAGTACAAGTTCCTGGAGGACAATTATCTAATGCGAGTGGAGATATAAGCTGCAGAGAGCAAGCATGGTAGCTAGGGACAGAAAACATCAAAGATGAAAAAAAGAGAGAAATAAAACTCACTGATGGCTTATGAGTCAATATGGCTAGCAAAAAAACTTACTTAAATCCTAGACAACCTTGCTAATATGCATCCCAGTCACAGAAATTCAACAATGCACACCAGACCCAAAACCCATAATTCAGCAAGACAAGAACATCTAGATGCAACTAAGTCCATACTCCCGTTTGCTGAGATCTGACAGACAAGAATTGGATTGCCCTGGTTCATGTTCGTCGTGTTCTGAATCGCCATGGCCAAATCTCTCTTGTATTTTGTATGTAACTTACCTATTACCATACGTACTATGACTGAGAATGGGCACCCCTCGTCCAAATTTCTACCTATTTATTTGAGAACATGAAATTCGATAGTCTCAACTTTAGTATTTCAGAAATTTTTGACAGTTGAAAAATAAATTTTTGAATGCACATTATTTTGTATTTGTAATGCATCCTTAGAATAGCGAGAGCAGAGCAGTGTTGGATTTTTGGGCAAATTTTCGCACATAGGGACAAAAATTATCCATTGCAAATTGTACAAAGGGATTTTTTGGAAAAAGAACACTGGAGCAGAGAGCCTCTGAGAGGTTAAGGTTTGATTCTCATGGATTTCAACAAAAAATAACAATAAACTTTTTCTCTTTTTTCAGCCAAGCCTTTCATGAATTAATTTATGCCAAACATAAGTTTGTAAGTACTAAAGTACCGGACCTGCCTACTGCATGGTGTGGGGTGTGTGTGTGAGAGAGAGAGAGAGCACGCGCGCTTGGCTATGGCGTCGCTGTTCGCGAATACCCTCTTTTTCTTCTTTCCTCTTTTCTTCCCGTTGGAATTTATTTTTTGATGAGTTTCATGAGCAGAAAGAAGTCTTGGATTTGGATTTTGTTTTCTTTCCTTTGACGGCGAGATTTTCATCACTTCAGCACAGACAGACAGACAGACAAAGAGACAAGAGGAGGACTCGCAATAGAGACAGAGAGTGGTAGGGAGCAGCAGAGCGTGAGGGTGGTGGTGGGAGTGTGCATGAAGAATGGCTCAATTGTGTTTGCCCTTGTCGTTGTTGTCTCCCTCTCCCTTATCGTCTGTGTCGCTCTCACCACAACGATTCCAGCTCTCTTCCACAAGGCCACACAAGTTGCGAGCTTTACTTGTTCGATGCTGCTCTGTGGTAGCAACAGCAGAAAGATGTGGTTCCAGGGATGATGATGATGATGCTGATAGGTCTTTGCTTTCTTTAGCTCGTTTTGTTCAGGGTTGTGAGTGTTTGAGATGTGGGAAGAAGCAGCAAGTTGGAGGAAGATACGGGATGAAGCAATGGAGATGGACTAGGCGCGGATCGGAACGGAGGCTTGTGCTTGCACGTGTTTCGGAGGTGAGTGGCAGTGGTAGTGGGGAGGGAGCAACGGCGTCCACTAAAGAGGATTCGAAACCGAGGGCGAAGTTGAGTGCAAGGCTTGTGGAATCGTATGAAATCGAGGAGATGCAACGACCGCTTGCCGAGTACATGAGTCTGCCGGTGAGTCAGTATTCGGTGCTGGATGCGGAGCGCATAGAGAGAGTAGATGACACAATGTTCAAGTGCTATGTGCACCGACTGAAATTCTTAGGGTTTGAAGTGGGACCTGTGTTGCTGGTAGCTGTGGAAGCGCAACCAAATGGTTGCTGCATTCGTCTTCTTTCTTGTACGTTGGAAGGTTCTCCCATTGTGGTGGCACAGAACAAAAAATTCTCCGCAAGTATGTCGAACAAAGTCTCATGGACTACTGTCACCGATTCCTCCTCCTCCCCATCAGCCCGGCGACTGGTTTCCGACACCACAATTGAGGTGACCATTCAGATTCCCTTCGCATTTCGTGCGTTGCCTGTGGAATCTATCGAAGGAACTGGCAATAAAGTGTTGTCTCAATTGCTCAAAGTCGTGCTTCCACGCTTCCTGACACAGCTTGGCAAGGATTACTACGCATGGGCTTCAGGGGACATGTCCCGCAAACCTGTGGGAAATGGTCAGCTTTGACGCAGTCTCAATTTCAGCAATTTGCCCAAGTTTTTAGTGACAGCAGAATGTGAAGAGAGATCCAAGACAGGGATGCACTTGGGTGCAAGCCACTGGCTGCCAATTTTATCTGCAGTGCCATTTTGCTGTTATGCATGGGACTGCCATGGATCTACCAAACAGAAAGAGAGCCAGATTGTATATCAGTTGGGGTGTGGGAAGCGGGATGTCTCCACTGCATGAAAAAGAACTAGCTAGAAAGAATGAGAGAGATCCTTGGAAGGACTATACCCCCACAACATGGTGAAGAAGCAGAATGTGTTTCCTTCAAGAGCAGATGAGAATTGTTGCCATTGATGCTGAAGGAATCAGAGTACGAACTATCTTCACTTCTACCTGAAATTCTTGCTGCAAAACACAGCTGCATCATCATGCACTTCACAAAACATAGCTAGTAAATCTGTAAGATAGTGTAGGAAATTTGGGGTTACAATTTGAGCTTTCTGAGCAAGGAAATGCAATCTCCTCATGAATTGAATTCTTTTAGCTTGAACCCATGAGACCTGCTCCTTTTAAGTACCTACACAAGTTTCTTGCGTCCATGTGGGATCTCTGTATGCCCCTGTCACCTGAGATGCTTGTTTTTACAAGCACAAGCTGAAATGAAATTGAATATGCTCTCAAGCTTGTGTTGCAGCTGTAATGAATGAGGATCTTATTGAACTTTTTTATGAGCTCTGTCTCTAGAATGCTAGCCAATGTCATGACCAAGTCTTCTTCCTGTTGCTTCTGGAAATGCAACAGAAACTGAGCACACAGATCGTGTATAACAGTTTGCCCAGATTCTGGGCGGAGTATTACATACTTATCTACACCCATCATCAAGAGCTGATTGAAGTCAGTGGGGAGTGATGGCAGCTTGTCACTGCTATTCATGATGAAGGTGATGGTCTGATGCTTTGTGAGCAACTCTCAACTGGTTACAACTGCACACATTGTCATGTGTGTGTGACCTTCAAACTGTTGTTGTTGTGGGGATTATTTTCTGCAATTTCATAGATAAGTGGAGTCCTGGTTCCATGGCATTTGCTAAAATGGTTGTGCCAGATGATATCACCATTATCATCTTGCCATTACTGTGAGTCTTGTGACACAGATTTTAAACAACAAATCAATTATATGACAATTGGTCTCCACCCCTGCTGGGTGCTGATGAAGTCAGTGCTGGGGATGCTATAGTATCAATACCATACATGTTACTGTTGAAGGTCTCTGAACATGCATGCGAGCATCACAGATGTTCAAACAACTCCACAGTGGTTGTGATTTTGTTCCTGTTTTCTCTGTTCTTTAGCATTGGGTTTGGTATTGATTTTTGTTTTCTTATTCTTTAGGATTGACTTTTGATTTTCTTTTGCTTTCTTTGTTCTTTAGGATTGGATTTTGATTTTGTTTTTGCTTTCTTTGTTCTTCAGGATTGGGTTTTGATTTCGTTTTTTCTTTCTTTGTTCTTTAGGATTGGGTTTTGAATTTGTTTCTGTTTTCTCTTTAGGATTGGGTTTGATTTTCTTTTTCTTTTTCTTTGTTCTTAAAAGTTTGGATTTGATTTTTGTTTCCTTTGTTCTTTAGGGTTGGGTTTCCTTTTCTTCCTGCTGATTATGTTGTTGAGTCTGAAATCTCTGTAACCATATTGGAAGGGGACGTGGCGCTGCCTAACAAAAGAGATCCTACTTTGGGTGTCACAGGTGCCATCATCACAAGCATTCTGATAGCAGCAGCACACCCTGTAAGACTATTTTCATCATAATCCATTCCTGAGATGTCCACTTCCTCAAAGACTCAGTAATCTGGAATTTGAGCAATTAATTTATTTTAATCAGGTACATCTATTGCTGTTGTAGCTAGTATCCAGGAGGGGATTTTTAGCATGTGAAGCTCTGCTAAATCTCTTTCCAATTACAATTTTTTCTTCCAACTTCTCTTCATTGTTTAGGAAGGTGGGAAAATTCAACAAAGAGAAATTAATCATAAGACCTTTTTGCTTAAGGATTATAGTAGATGTTTTGTATCCTCCATAAAAACAAAGAAGAAAACCCACATAAACCCCATATATCATACCTACCTACCTACTTATATACCTAACTACAACATCAATATTGCTCAAAAATCTGGTTGTCAGACCCAACATATTATTATTAAACATTTAGAGTTAATAGTTGAAAAGACATGCTGCTTATGACATGAGAAGATAACACAATTTTTTTTGCAATGAATTGAGTTGGAACTTCAAACCCATGAATTTACAAAGGCAGGTGTAGTAGGTCTGTAGTAGTGTTAGGTCCAGCCGTTTTGTTTATTGGCGGAAAAAAAAAATAAAGTTCGAAAATGAAGTAATTTTAGAGGGTTTCCATGGCCAGAAGTGAGAAAAAAGAATAGTAGAAATCGCCAGATTTCTATATTGGGGTTTTAGTATGTAGCCATGAATATACAAGGTTGATTAAAGATGTGTACTCAACATCTGGTTTATAGCCTGATGTGGCTAAATCTTCCTTAGGATGATTGCCATAAATCTTAAAGAAATTCCTTGAAAAAAAAAAACACTGGAACTTGGTTTGCGTTCACACGGGCGATGGGCTAGGTCGTCTCCTCTGCCACAGCAGTCTACAGGATTGTGGCACGCTGTGCGCGCGGTGTCCCTCGTGTTGGCGAGCGAGCGAGCGACCGAGAGAGAGATAGACAAGGCACCGGAGGGAGCAGGAGCTTGCAGGAGCGTGGTAGAGCCAGTGTAGTAGAGCAGGGTCACCATGTTTCGAGTACGCGCCACTTCGTTCTTAGCCGGTTTTGCTGTTGCTTCGGCCATCGCCATTTACCAGTTGCAAAAGGATGTGTGGGGCAGCCATCAAATATTGGCAGATGAGGTTTCTCTTCTTCTTCTTTTCCGCTGCTCATCTCTGTTGTCGTTTTATTTCTAGGATACTCTCCTCCTTCCTGTCATCCCCTGTTTATTGTTTGTATGTCCATTGTCTTTTGTTTTATTTGCAGTGCAAGCAAGAAATGGTATCAAAAGTGGGAACTTTGTGTTTGTTTGTTTCTCTTTTTTTGCTTCACTTTGAGTGCCCATTATAATTTTTCTATGTGGAGGAAACTTTAGTTGTGGAACGGAGCTGCTGCTGCTGTTTTGAAGAAGAATCGTGGGAGGATTTGGATAAAACTTTGTGTCTCAACTCGAGCTTGAGACACAATTGGAGGGAAACCCTAGATTGTGAACTTGTGTACTATGAGGTGGATCTTAGCATAACTTTGTCTATTGCATCAGTTTTCTGACAATCCTGATTGCACTATGGTTGAGCTTCAGCATTCAGTTGCAGAAATTCCATGTCTGATTGACCTAATTTTCAGCTGGAAAAATTTGCAACTCATTCTCCCTGGGGCTGCCTTCCAGTTTTCTGTGCAAATGAATCATGGATGCATCAGAAGAGTAAGGGAAAATGTCTGGGATCTATGGACAGGTTGAGGGGTATTACAGTCAGTTGGAGAAGCGGATCAAGCAACTTGAGCACTTGAGGGGTTTATCTCCTTCTAAAGATACTCACCAGGTTTGATCTTTTCTGCTTCATTTGCATCTGCCAGAAGTCACCATTTTTCCCAGCCCTTTATAAAACTCATGAATGTTCCTATGTTTTGAAGCCTCGCCCTTGTTATTGCTGGAGATCCAGCACCTGGGCAGGATGAGCACTGGCTGCTCATGGTCAACTCTCAGTAGTCCATATCAAGATGCTTCACTGGTCTTAAACCTTGGTGCTCTTGAAATGCTGCTTCTTTATCACCCTGATATGAAAGTGGAGTTGTTGTTGTTGTTCTCACTTCCTTTTCATTGATGCTTGCTGGGTGAGTGCAGGTGGCAGGGAAAGATGACTGAGGCATTTGAAAATTGGGAAGGCATGTGGGTTGCACACACATTGGGATGAAGAGTTGTTGAACATGCTTTAATTTTTTAAGAACTGGGGTGATTAGTTGTATATCCAATAGAGGGGTGACTGCTCATCCTTGTTTGCAGCAAACTACAGCTTTCTAAACTATAATGTTGCTCACCAAAATTTTCATAACTTTATTCTCTGAGAAACTGGGATTGGAGGTCATTCAGTTTACAGTGTTTATTTCTTTTCAATCGCTGTAATTTTCACTATAGGGCTGGATTTCAATTGGGAATCTGCACAAGATCAAGTTTTGTTTCATTATGAAGGAGGTTGTTTCTGGATAGAGGTCCAAGGACAAATAGTAGAGGGTGGAGATCTGCAGGTCTGCTTGTTACCCCATCTGGAATATCAACTTTGAATAAAAACGAAATCAGAATCATCTACACATTTCTGAGTTGTATTTTGCAACCCACTTGTAATGTGGTGGTCAAAATGAATTGAAGCTTACACTCACAAGTTTTGTGCAGCTTGAAGGAGAATATTAATTTGCCTTTCTTCTTGTCTCCATTGAGTTCTAGCTTGGCATTCTGACTGAGTCTTCTAATTGCTTCCAAAAATGTGACAGAAACGCAGGATGCAGATGTTTGCATAAGCATTATGCCTACATCTTTGGAGCAGATTGTCATGAACTTAACAACACACAGTGGTAGGAGCTGATGAAGTCAGTGAGGAGTTGTGGTAGTTTATGGTCATGTCATTCATGATGAGAACAATTGGCCAACGTTTCTGACTGACACTTATAAGCTTATAATGATTGCATTCATTCTTTTCATGTTGGTTTTGATGTTGCTGGAATTGACAGACCATTTATCTTCAAATAGGTAAAATTGTAGTGTTTCCTCTGCAATGTCATAGATAATGTATTGAGGTGGTGGTTCATTCATGGGTCATGAGATGATGACAATTGTTGACAAGCTCACATGACAAGATATGGACAGGTCTCTAGTCTGTTGGCCACAACAAGCCACCAAAATGTTTGTGTGCAATTCATTGTTCTTCAAATTGTGCAATTTTTCTCCAAGCTCCCCACAGGATATGAATATTGACCAAATGAAACACTTATAATTGAAAAAAATCAGACAAATGAATGGCCCATACATAAAGATGAAGTTCTTGAAATTGTACAATTTTCTCCAAGCTCCATGGCATGGATATCAAGTAACGCGGAGGGAGGTGGGGAAGGGAATTTTCCATTTTTTCCAACCTGAAATTTATAATTTTGACACGTACAAGGGATTTTTGTGGAAAAAATGTTCCCAATTCGCCATATTTTACATATAAAATAAAATGAAGTCGCCAGATTTCTACAAAAAAAAACTCAAACAAATGAATCGTCCGCCGCCTATCCATAGCTCAACTTTGTGTACATTGGGGACAACCCCACCAATTCGGCGAGTAAGGGAGAGAGGTATATCACAAATCAAAGAATTGTGAAACAGAAACAGAAAAAGAATGGTCGCTTTTTAGTAATCCCGGACTTTCGTCGCCTGAGAGATTCGAACTCTCGCGGGGAAACCCCATGTACTTAGCAGGCACACGCCTTAACCACTCGGCCAAAGCGACTTGGTAATTACGGTGCATCTCAGTATTTATTTACTTAGTCTGGGCTTAACTCTACGACTAGGGTTTGCATTAGGATGAGGAACATTTGCATATGTGCACTATTGAACGTTTCGTGTAGTAAGTCTGCAGTCTGGCATGTAAGTCTCAGCACTTTTGGTGTCTCTCTGTCTGGCAACAATTGCTTCATTTGGAGGTTCCCCCACATCAATGTTTTATCTGAAATCAAACATATTAAAGTTACATGGTGTCTGTCCGTCTGTCTGTCCGTCCAGGTGCCGATCTTGGTTTCAGGATCTCGACGGACGGACAGGACCAGGTCTTGAAATCGAGGTCCCTACATGGAAGAGGAGGAGGACGACGACGAATGGGGGGGGGCCCGGGTGGCTGGAGTGGCGTAGCCACGGGTTGCCCTCACTCGTTATAAGAAAAAGCTACAGGAAGCTTGGGTACTTCCTACCTCAGGCTTGAGGTCATAGAGCTCTCTCTCCATTGGAGTAGTGGGTCAGTATGCTCCATTTGGGAAGATGTGACAACACTGTATGTTGCTGACATTTAGTGTGTCATCTGGGTGCTGATAATCTGCAGTGAACTTGTCCTAACACGTTTGGATACAGAATCTGATACCATACTAGAGAGTACACACACATGCATGTCTGGCAGAGAGCTACTTAGATGTCTTGCTTGACCATAACCAGCAATAATCCCTGAGCGGGGACCCATTTCTGGTAATGCCCTGCTTTGAGGCCATCACCCAATGTAAAGACTGATAGGAAAGTGTCAAATGGATCTTTAAAAGATCAAAAGATGGGCCTCAATTGCTTCCACTCACACCCACACATCTCCACAGACACCCCTATAGGGACCTCTACAACTATTTACAACATCCGACATACAGTGTTAATTATTCCCCCATCCAGACCCACGATGAAAAAGTGGAGAGTGTAAAGTCTGTGACTATTTAATGTCTCCACCTAGGCCAATCATAATGGCTGGTCAATCAAAAACTGTCATTTCCTGTACAGTTCCTCATGGAGGGAACTGAAGAGAACGGATATTTAAAGAGAGTTTCACATAGTTGATGGCTACACTTCATCCAAAAGAAAATGCACAGGCCATGTTCACTTTTGCTCTGGGTGGAGCATTTTATGTTCTTACAGATTTGCAATCAAGTAATACAATCACTGATCATCTCTGGATGTGAGGACGTTAAAAAGAAAGATGCTTAACAGTGGGGATTCAGGCTGGTTGCCCATTGTGGAGATTAATCATGTCTCTGTGGATCCAGCTGTGTGTTCTTTATGTCCTCTGCTACTTCAGATTACCTTGCTTCAATATTTGTCAGTGTTCCTGTGGTCAATTCAGTGTTTTTGCTTTCAGTTCTCTGATGTATAAGGTCATGCACCATCATGGGTGATCATCCCAAACAGGATTTAACATCAAGTAGGTGAAAAGCTTGTAGAAAATTATTGATGCCATTCATCAAAACTAGTGACAAACTGCCCCAAAACTTTTAAAACTTTGTCAAAATGTGTCAAGAATCTCCCCAACAGAATTTCTTTAAAGTGTTTTACTCTTTTTTTTAAGGATGGATTTGTGACAGAATATTGTGTTTAATTTCTTTTTTTCTGAGTTTCGAACCTTGCTCAAAGATTACATTCATGATCATAAAATTTAAATTTAAATGTTAATTGAACTATTAGATTACATTCCATTAAAAAAAAATGATTTTAAAATGTATATTGATACAAATCATTACAACTATTTCTCATGTAAAAATGATTTTAAATATTACAATACATTCTCTACCATTTTATATGTTTAAGAAAAATATTTTATCTATTTTATGTCTTTATTTCCTTACAATGTATAAATCATAAGTTTAAATAATGAAAGTAGCAGCTAATGCAAGTGGCAACATAATACTTGCATATTCTAAAGAGAGTATGAACTATATTTATGATAAAACCTTTTGAATTAATACTATATAACCTTGGATTAATCTAGAGCTTTTTACGCAACCGCAAAGTTCCATCAAGCTACCTCTTGCCTTAAGGGGTTGGGGGTTTCCAATTTTCACATAGCAAAACTTTGAAATTTTGGATAGGGGATCATCTTAAGTAAAAGATGAATATGACATTTTTTCATGAGACTTATGTTATGAGAAAAAATATATGAAGCTTAAGAAAATTTGATTAATGTTGCAATATTCCCACAAACCTTGTAGTAATTGAATCATGTTTTTCAAGGGGAACACAATATGTGCAACATTTTTTCTCAATTTTGTGATGTAACCAAAGTGGCTATCATCCATAAGTTAATTTAGTCAAATTTGGCTATTGAAAAAACATGAAAGCAAAATACTAAACATCCTTATATATTTTTGGCTACCTACTTGGACCATGTATACAATTTAGCAGATTTTCTTAGAATTTTTCAATTTTTTCCAAAAAGTCATTCAATTTCAAATGAAAACATTCAAAAACTTCAAAATAATGCACACTTTCAAACCAAAAATATATTGAACATGTGTGGAATTAATAGCATGGAATGATTAATGCACAATTTGTAACATTATGGCAAAAGGTGACATCCATGATTTGAACATTTTTGTGATTATGATTAGGTTTTAATCATATGATCATGTCTTTAATGATGTAACACAATCTAGTCATATTTACAATTACATAACTAGATCATATTATGAAGGTCATACTAACATGACTAAAGCACATGGTTTGATTTCAAAACTATATTTGACCAAGTAACAAAACATAACATTGGACACATTAAGAAGTTATGAGAAATTTATTTGAAAAAAATTTGTCAATTAGTTGCATGCATTGAAGAGCAATATGTTCATAATTATTATTAAAAAGTATTTCATATATAATTTTTTTAATTTCAAAGGTCGTTTATAAAAACCACAATTAATTATTTGAAATAAATTTTGATTATTGACCAATTGTGAATGATTTTATATGTTATAATTTTGCACATGAAATATAAAAATAACTTAGTCCAACATCATGCCATTGAGTTTTTTTCTTTTTAAAATCAATCTTAAAATACATTTACACTAGGTTTTGCTTGGTTAACTTAGGTTTAACTTTATATTTAACCTAGGTTTAACAAGAACTTTGGTTTAACTTAAGTTTAATTTTTATATTTATCATAAATTTAATTTAGGTTTAACATTTACATTTAGCCTAAGTTTAGTTTCAAAGTTTAACTTTAAATAACTTTAATTTAAGTTTCACTTTTAAGTTTAGCCTAAATTTAGATAGGTTTTTAAGTTTAATTTAAATATAGCCTAGGTTTAAGCTTTAATTTTAACTTAAAATTAACTTAATTTTAACCAAATTTTAAGCTTTAAATTTAGCTTAATTTTAGTTTTTAGGTTTAGATTCTAAATTTAACCTTTAAATGTAACCTTTGAGTAAATTAACTTAGTTTAACTTCAATAGTTTTAAATTATATTAAGTTACCTTACAATAGCATAGGGAGGCTTAGGTTAATTTAAATGAACCTAGGCTAAACTTGGCGGGTGGCCTAAAATAGTTTATATCAACCTAGGTTAGCCCAAAGTGGCTTAAGTTAACCCATGTTTAAATATGTTAACCCATGTAAACCCATGTTAAACAATTATGGTGTAATGGTTAAAAACTTGAATCCTCAAAATTTTAAATTCTCACACTTGTAACCTAAGATTATCTAGGTTCTTTGTTTAGTTAGCTTATCTAACCTACTCTAAGTTTGTTTTTAATTAGGTGGCCTAAACTAAGCTCTTAAACTAAATCACTTAGTTTAAATTTCCTAGCATAATTAACCTAAGTTAGCCTCTTAAGTTAGGTTGTCTAACCTAAACCACCTAACTTAAGTAACTTAAGCAAAATTCCTAGGTTAAGCTTCCTAGGCCTTGGTTGCCATGTGGCATCATACAATTTTGCCAAAAAGTTCATTTCCTAACTTTAAGCTGCCACATGGCAATCTTAAATGGTCAATATTTTTTAAATTTGAAATAGTTTGTCACATGGCAACTCATAATTGGACAATAAAATTTTCAATTTAACCTAAGCTATCACATGGGAACAAAAAATAAATTAAAAATTTGTACTTTATATTTTAAAAATTAAAATTCAATCATTGCATGCATCTTGCATAACTATTGTTTTATTTCATATTATAAAATTTAATGACCGTGATCACACGGTCTTTCAAGTTTGTGATGATTCATCCATGACTATAATCATGAAAATGATATGGAATGACATATCATGGCATAAATTATTACAACGTGGTTGCAACTAGTTCCCATAAATGATGAATCTAAATTGAATACATAGTTATCTAATCACTAAGGCATATGTGACTAAAGTTTCTAGTCATGGATAGAATCATAGATGGCACCTTTTCACATAGTGTAAAACTTGGAAGAAAAAAATGAATAGGTATTGTTCAAACACACTAAAACCCCATGGTTGGGGGAAAAAGTTGGATTAATTCAAGGTTACATGTTGTTAACTTGAATGATATAATTAGATATAATCATAACTTTTTTTAGATATCCAAATATTGCTTTTACATATGATTTATGATTTTTCAATATGAACTTTTCATTAAAAATATTTAATCTTGGAGACAATTATCAAAAGGAAAATATTCAAACTGAAATATATTATATATTTTTAACATTGTATATCATACCAAAACCCCACCTTTCATACCTTCTATTTACCCAATGCCTTTTGCCCACTTATGTTGATCCATTTGTTTCATATCCATGTTTGTGGGTAGGGGAAATGAATGAGAGGAAAAGAATTAAGTAGTTATAAAAAAAAGATAAAGATAATTGAAAGGAAGTTTTAAAAAAGTATGTGCCTTTCATATCCATGAAGGGAGGGAATGAGGTAACGAGGGTTAAATTAATAATTATTTTGAATAACATAATTACACCATTAAATACCCTAATACATGGGCAGTTTCAGAACACACAAGTGGCAAATTATTTATTTATTTTAGAATTTGAATTTCAACAAATGAATTTTAATTTTAGACTTTTTGACAAGTGAAGAATCTAGTTATTAAATGCAAAAGATCCTCCTATTATCCTTTCGGTTAGCTTGTTCAAAATTAATGCATTTGATTGTGTTAATCTAATGTTCAATTCCGATTGCTTGAATTCTTGAAATTTTAGACATTGAGTGCCAATTATTTTCCAAAAATTTGGCAAAATAAAAAATAGAAAGTATGTTGAAGCTAGCCATGTATTACAACAATCAACTTGATGCCATAGACTTTGGATAAATTTAAAGAAAAAGCTATTCATATTGAGCTAATTATACATAAGGGAATGGTATCCTTTAATAAGTTATACAATTAAGTTAAGAAAGACATAATGAAGATTTAAAATTTTTAAAAATGTGTTAGCACAATCTAATCACACAATTGAAATTTAACATTTGTGATTATCCAACCATAACAATCTATTAGTGAACTTGGATATGATTGGCCCAAGTAAATTAATCCTCTTGTAAGGTCACTAATTCCAATAGTAGTCCATTCCAAGTGGGCTTTATTTCACCATTTTTAAAAAATTAATTCTATTCATTAATTTTTAGAGATTGTTACTTAGATTTAATAATAGGTGACCTAATGGTTACTAGTCTTAGCAAGTTGCTAAACCTAACAAGTTATTGAACCTAACCTATTATTTAATTTAACTTGTGATTTAACCTAACTAATTATAGAACTTGACAAGAAGCATTATACTACATTAGTAGATAGGTTGACAGATCAGGTTGAGAAAACAAATAGTTAAACAAAATATAGTTTTGAGTCTTTGGACTGCTAATTTTAATATTGGGTAATGACTATTTAAATAGTTTATTTGGATTTTTTAAGTTTTGAATTAGTTGTTATAAAAATAAGAAAAAACTATTGAACTTTTGATTACATTTGGATTTTGTGTTTCTCTTCCACTTTGAAAAACATGGAGAATTTTTATTTTCAGTAATACTTTTTTGAAACTTTTGGAATTTATGTTTATTTAAGATTTGTCAATAGATTTAGATTTTTAGTATTTAGTGTACATGTTTTTGTTTTCAAAACTTGTTATTGGAAAATTCAAAAGTTGAAAACTTTAATGGGAATAGAAAAACTCATTAACAGAGACCAAAATCACCATACATTCAAATAATTTTACTATTTTTGTTTAAAAATTGCAAAGTGATAAACATGCACATCATCTTGTTGAGCGTTTTTCAATGGCACCAAAAGTGAAAAACAAGCTCATGTTTTGGGATGTCACATCCAAACAAAACAACAAACAAACACCATCTTAATATATAGATTTACAAAAATGGAGTTGTTCAATCATCAATTGGCTTGTATGATGTATTTGATTGATGTGAAATAAATATTTTTTAATGAAAAACTACTAAAATTTATAAAAAGAAAACATCTAAGTATGGGAGAAAACAAAAAACAAAAAATAAGGACCAAAGTCTAAGCAAGCAAAAGAGCCCCAAAAGAGGTGAGCCACACGAAAGTAAAGGGACCATTAAATGTTGAAACCTCCACTAGTTGCATGATGCATATCAACTAAAGAAAGGGGAGGTAGGCTCAATAAAGCTTCAAGCCTAGAAGAACCCTCCTTTACAATAATAATTGACCTCGAAATGGAGGCGGCCTACACTCTCTATAATGCCACTAACACTTTTTGTTTATAAAAGGAATGCAAAACAGATAAAGGAAGGCCTCTTATGCCCTTTATTGTCCATGCCATGTTAGCACATCAATGAAAAAAGTTGTCGGTCTATTGATGAGGACACCCAAAACCTCTATAGTAAGAGGAAGAAACATGTCTGTTGGGTAACTGTTAAAAGACATGTCAAAGATGATGCTAGAAAAGGAATGGTCATGGAATCTCTCTAAAATGGTCTCTTGAAGTTGATTTATTCCCCTCTTTGTAAGTTGCTCAAAGGGGGGTAAACATGATGTTGTTATTGGGGGAAGAAGCTTTCAAAACAAGTTCAAATGTGCTTGGAAGGGGAGCGAACCTAAATTGATCAACTTAATAGCCTCCAAAAAGAAAGGGCGCAAATCCAACAAAAATCTAGAAGCAATGACTAATGCTACTAACATTCAACTCCCCAAATAAGTCACTAGTGCAATGGTCTCTACAAAAATGAGGCCACTCCCGTCACTAAAACTGGGGAACAAAACCTACTGACACGCCAAAGGGGCTTTTGGACACTTGAAAGAACTTGGGCTTAAAAGTCTTTCAAAAACTTGCATGAGGGTTGAATCAAAAGATGCAAGTAGGCATTGAAAACTTGGGAGGGGCAAGAACACATGAAGCAAATAAGGAGACCTCTACATAAAACACCGATATAAAATCCCTAAAGCAATTTGAATGTCCCCTAACTCTAGAAGCATATCGGCATGGTGAACATCCTCATCTAAAATGTCTTACAAAAAGGAAGAGAATAATGATACGGAACCAAAAGGGGCCCCTAAAACTCTAATGTCGTAAAAGGCAACAAAAACCAAAAGAGGGAAAAATCAAAGGGCAAGCTGAAAGGGGATCAAGCAGCACGCATGTGGGCTAAACAAATAGATGCATAACGATAGATAGTTGGGAAGCAAAATGATCAAAAGTGAGAAAAATGAAGGAAGCAAGGCCAAAGATGTGAATGTTGTTTAACAATGAAAATAAAAAACACAAAGAAAAGACAACAGAAGAAACTCGCAAGGCACGAAGTTTCTTTACAACTCAAGGTAACAAAAAAAAAACCCTAATTATTCAAACTTTACCCACCCTTGTTTTAAAACTCCATTTAAATTCAAATATTTACAACAGGTAAATTAAATGAATGGTGGGTGTAAGTCAAAAGTTCACAGAATGAACAAGCAAATTATTCATAAATAAATTCCACTTTGTATTTAAAAGACCATAGAAAATTAAATTTGAATATTTATGATTGACTTATATACCTAAATGAGCTAACCCATAAATCATCAAGTATGTGATATTGTTTCATTTGGTTTGTCATATTTTATAATACCTTGGCATCTTCAACATTCATTATATTATTTGTAGAACATTAAAATTTTCAAATATATATATTTTAGATAGAATTTTCGTGAATGAAAATAAAGAATCTTTTGAAATATTTAAAAACATTTTATTTTTGACAATCATCTAAATTAATTGCAGTGACAATGATTCATGGAAGTTGGTTTATATAGAACAACTTTAGGTTTCATAAGATGTAAGTCATCAATTGGACAATTCCAAATTAAAACTTATTTAACCTATTCTCAAGTAAAGAGGCATGGAAAGGTGTTTTTTGAATTTGAGTACTCTTTAATATAAAAAATCAAGACAATATTTGCAAGCAAAATTTCAATACTTTCTCCACTAACTTGTATCTTATTTCTCTTCAATTGAATTTGAATTCAACACAATTAAATTTTAATCTAATTGTAATTTAATTCAATTCAATTGAACTGAAATGCAATTCAGTTAACTTGGAATTCAGTTCAAACTCAAATTATTTTTTAGATTTAAAAAAAATAAAAAATAAAATAAAAAATGACTATGGTATAGCCTGCATTTTCCTTCTTGGAAGGAAAACCATCCTTATAATTATTATTACTACGTACTCAAAACCCCCAAAAAATGGTTATCAATTTAAAATTTAGCTAAACTGCCCCGACTGGAATTTGTTGGTCGGTCTGTGGACTTGACATTACAGACATGTGGAATGCACCTGTTCTGTAGAAGAAGAAGCCGCAAACCCTAATATTCCTGCCTTTGACTGGCCTCTCTGCAGTTGTAACTCTCTGTGACTGGCGCTGCAGCAACAGCAGCCATGGCGATGGCCGCGCCTGCTTCCCAATCTCTTGTGGCTTTCTCCTCCTGCTATTCTTCTTCTTGTTTCTTCTCGCCTTCGCGCTGTGGCTCCTTGTCCAGTGTATTACCATTGTACTCGTCTTCTTCTTCTTCTTCTTCTTCTTCTTTGTGTCACCCATATCTTCAATTCAACAGTGCACGGGGAGTTTCTTCGCTTGGAAGCAGGCGGCAACAGCAGCAGCAGGAGCAGCTCTGTTCGAGAGTTTGGAGCTCCAGAGCCATGTCGGCTGCAGCTGATGTGTCTCCGACGACTACGGAGTCTACCGTCGTTTCGCCGCACCAAAGTAAGAATGGGTTTTGGGTTTGCTTATTTGGCTTGGGTTTTGTTATATCTCCAGCGTTTGGAATTGCTTCGTCTTCTTCTTCTTCTTCTTCTTCTTCTTCTTCTTCGACCTCCGGTGCCAAGTGCATGTGACGACGTTATGGGTTTTTTCCTTTTTCAACGAATTTCGCTGGTTGAAGTTGCAGGACCTAAGCAGCAGGCGCTCATATCCCTCTCAGATAAACGCGACGTTGGTTTTCTGGCGAAAGGTCTCGTTGATCTCGGGTACAATAGGGTTTTTGTTTCTTGTGTTTCTTTATTGTTTGACGTGAAACTCAATGCGGAAGTATGTCTTCAGAGTTTTCCGTATTGTCTATAGCTGTTGTATCTCCTGTTTCAAGTACCCAATTCATGATTTGAGGCGGAACTTTTTTGACTTGAACTTAATTGGAAATGCTCGTGCACTCCTGCCCAGGTTTAAGCTCATCTCGACAGGTGGTACAGCATCAACATTGCAGCAGGCAGGATATGAGGTCACACCTGTTGAGCAGCTGACGTCCTTTCCTGAGATGGTGAGGCATGCTACCATGCATTCATTCTCAATGGTCTGATTTCATATGACTCTTCAATGTGCCAACCTGACTGACATCACAGCTTCATCATTGGATTGTGAACATGATCGTGGTGTTGTACTTGAGGATACCTTGCAGGGCATGCATTTGTTGTGGATTGCAGATGGGTTTTTTGGGCATTGCAGCTAGAGGCAGGATGTTCAGGAGTGTTGACACTGCGCAATTCTTTTGGTTGATATGCTAGTTTACTTGTCTTTTGTCTCATTGTTTGGTTATGGCTGGTTGGTTGCTAGTTGGACGGCCGTGTCAAGACACTACACCCAGCAGTGCATGGAGGTATTCTGGCTAGACGAGACTTGCATCCCCACATTGATGCACTTCAGCAACATGGAATTGGTGAGATTTGGCTGTGGACCATGTGCTTCCTTAGTTGGTTCAAGGTTTCAGCGGGACATTGGCGTTTACCACAGGCATTTGTAACTGATATCAATCTTTGAAATCACTCTTCAATGTGTGGTGGGTGGGGGCAATGGGAGCAGCACAAGATGACCTCGGTGATTCTGAGTATTGAAGTAGTTATCAGCAAGTTTACATCTAAGAATGTTGCTTCTTGGTTGGCAGGATTGATCGATGTGGTGGTGGTTAACCTGTACCCATTTTACAGCACAGTCACAGCACCAGGAGGAACAAGTTTTGAGAAAGGGGTGGAGAATATTGACATTGGAGGTCCAGCTATGATCAGGGCGGCTGCTAAGGTAAGGTAGGGATTATCCTCGATCCAATGTAGCTGCTTAAAAAAATTTCCTGCTTAGTCCTTCTGTGCATGATATCTATACTTTGTAAGCCAGTACTTGGAGCTGTAAATATTTAGTCTGTGGGGTGGTGAAGCTCACTAAAGACTATGATGAGGCGTTTTTCCCGAAGATGAGGCAATCTGCCAATGGAATTTTTTCTTTACACCTCTGAGCCTTTTAGGGCAACATTTCACTGCTCTTTGAACTTCATGCAACTTTGTGGGCTGATGGAACTAGCATTTTCTGATCAAGAAACTTCCACTTGTCCTTTGTACAGGGCTATTACTCCTAAGTTGGGTGTTATCAATAGTCAGTTTTACAGATTCTTGAGGCTTTGTAGTTCTAAAGTTTTCATTGTTTCTCAGATGGTCAGTCTATCCTTCAGTGTTCCTAGTCTTTCCCTGTTTGTCCTTTCCTTTAGTATTTCTTTTCCCTTTCTGTCATTCTTTGTTTCTTTGTCTGGTCATTGTTGTTGTGGTCTGTTGCTAGCCAGTAGTATGGCTGAGTCTTCCTGTTGCTTCCAGAATTGCAGCAGAAACCCAGTTCGATGCTTGTCACCGGCCTTTACCCACTGTAGGAAGCTGATGAAGTCAGTGGGGAAGTTGTGGTAGTTAAGTCACTATCATACATACTGCTGTTGATGGTCCCTGAATAGGTGTGAGACTGGCACTTTTTTTCATACCGGCATGTGTTTTTTGTTTTTTGTTTGTTTTTGTTTTCCCTAGTTTGGTTCTTTCTGTGGCTTCCTGAGGAAGTGCTAACCTTGCTGTTTCTTCTTCATTGTGAGAATGGAGTTTTCTCTATTCTTACGAAAGATATTCAGAAGAATAAAGAAGACTACCCTCTAAAGATTCTGTTAAAAAGGACTAGAGGGTTTCTCAATAAAGAGAAATTTCCTTTTGGAATTTCAGCATTTGGAGTCTTCTGGATGATTTTGTTTAGAGTGTTGTAAGTGGGAAGCTTTTGGAAGCCCACTTGGTCCTCATCTGTTTTTCCTCTGTTGTCTGTTTTTTTTTTCTTATTATGTGTACTCTTTTTTTTAGGGTTCTTTTCACCTTTTCTTTTCTCTACATTTTCTCCCCTTCTTTGGTGTTAGTTGCTAGCCAGTATCATGGCTGAGTTTCTGGTTGCTTCCAGACTTGCAACAGAAACTCAGTAAGGCAGGCTACTGGTTTTTCTGGCCTATACCCACTGTTGGGAGCTGACCAAGTCAGTGGCTAAGTTCTGATAAAAAAATTCACTATTATACACAGCACTGTTGATGGTCCCTGAACAAGAAGCGAGACTGTTGCTTTTGTGTTCATACTGCTGGTCTTATTGTTATTTGTTTTAAGTTCTACCCTTCTGTGTTTTTCTTTGTTCCAAATTCTGAAGTTCTTATCTGGAAGTCTTTCATTGACTTGAAGGAAAATTTTTAACCTTGTTCTGGCTTTCTTAATCATGAGTACAGAGATTTCTCAATTCTTGTGAGAGTTATTTGTTGTACAAAGGAGTATATTGGTGATGTGGATATGATTCTGGGTCTTGAATACTGATCACAAGAGACTTGTGTTTTATATGTAATGATGGCCTTAACTTTAACTTGAAACAAGTATCAGATATCTAAGTCTGTGGGGTTTTTCAAGGGGTATTTACAGAATCACAAGGATGTGTTAGTGGTGGTAGACCCAGCTGATTACCCAGCACTCCTAGAGAGTTTGAAGTGCAAGGGTGATAGCTATTCCTTTCGCAGGAGGCTGGCATGGAAGGCATTCCAGCATGTGTCCTCCTATGACTCCGCTGTGGCCGAGTGGTTTTGGAAGAACACAAGTGATAAAGGTAGTGTATGCAAACCTCTCCTGTGCTAATTATGTCTACTGTAGACATCTCTACCGAATATGTGTGGGAGACAGTTTAGCTATTGCAACATGGGAGATTGTGAACAGACTCAATCACACCCATTATTGTGCCATCACATTAAAGACAAGGTTGGGTCTTTTTGGTCATTTGATCATCTTGTTTGTTGTGGCTGCAGATGCATCAGGCAGGCATGAGTTCCCTCCAAGCCTGTCATTATCTCTCTCTCTGAAGTCACCATTGAGATATGGTGAAAATCCACACCAACGGGCAGCCTTTTATGAGGACAAGTCATTGTCTGAAGTGGGGACAGGAGGTATTGCTACAGCTGTCCAGCACCATGGCAAGGTATATGACCTTCTGCTGGTGGCATCAGATGTTTGAGTTTAGGTCATCTGTGCCAAAGGTGTGTTTTTCAATGTCTGATATTTCTTTGGTGAAATCATATTTTGAAACTTTTTTTTCTTTGAGTTCGAAAAAAGGATGATTTCATTTAGAACATCCTGTTATGACATGCAGGAGATGTCATACAACAATTACTTGGATGGAGATGCTGCTTGGAACTGTGTATGTGAATTCACAAACCCAACATGCGTGATTGTCAAGCACACCAACCCCTGTGGGGTTGCCTCTGTTGGTCCAAACACTGGGCTACTGGAAGCCTATCAACAAGCAGTAAGGGCTGACCCTGTCAGCGCATTTGGCGGCATTGTTGCATTCAATGTGGAGGTGGATGAGACACTGGCATGTGAAATACGTGAATTTCGGAGTCCAGCAGATGGAGAGACACGTATGTTCTATGAAATTGTGATAGCACCCAAGTATACAGAGAAGGGACTCCAGATCCTCAAGGGAAAATCCAAGACTTTGCGCATTCTGGAAGCCCAGCAAACTAAAGCAGGTCGGAGGTCTTTGCGGCAAATTGGTGGTGGTTGGTTGCTTCAGGATTCTGATGATCTCACCCCTGATGACCTCGGTTTCAGGGTTGTTACAGATAAAGTACCCTCTCTGGAGCTTGTAGATGATGCACAATTTGCATGGCTCTGCTGCAAGCATGTCAAGAGTAATGCTATTGTTGTGGCCAAGGTCTGTTCTCACAGCTGATACTTGGGGATTTGAGTGTATTTCATTGAAGAGTTCCCTTTCTACATTGCACAAACAAAGAGACCAGTTGTCCTCATGTCAGTGTTTTGCTATTGTGACAGGATAATCGGATGTTGGGAATGGGCAGTGGGCAACCCAATCGGGTGAAGAGCTTGCAAATAGCCCTTGAGAAAGCTGGAGAGGAAGCAAAGGGTGCTGCTCTGGCCAGTGATGCTTTCTTCCCGTTTGCCTGGAACGATGCAGTTGAAGATGCTTGCAAGGCTGGAGTTAAGGTTATAGCACAACCTGGCGGCAGCATGCGTGACAAGGATGCAATTGATTGCTGCAATAAGTATGGAGTTGCTATGGTTTTCACCGAAGTCAGACATTTCCGGCATTGAGACATGAATCTCATATCAGTGCTGCCTTTTATGCTGTTCACACAAAAGTGTTGTCCTGCAATGTCTGCAGAATTAAATCTAAGAAATTCACTCAGCTTTGCAAAAGAAAAAACCGCACAAAGACAGGGATTTGCAACCATCTGAAAGGATCCCCATCTACTATTGAATTGTAGAATTATGGCCAAATGGTTACTGAGAGTCAAACATAGGGCTGGTAAATGTTGCCCCTGAAGGATATTTGTAGGTTCTGATGCATAGTACTTCTACCTGTGGTTTCGGATGTGAGGTGCAGGTAGGTAGTTCTTGCTCTTTTAGGATTGGAACATCCATTTGACACCTGTGGTTAGGAATCTTGGGATTTTTAGACTATGTTAGCCTCTCAATTTTGTTCCCGATCATGGCATCAAGGGTTTAGGGTTTAGGATGAGTCCCCTAACCCCCTATTTTCAGAGAAAATTTACGTGTTTCCAGACAGTTCTCATGGCTGGAGTCCTATAGTGTTTGTTTTGCACTGCAAGGTAATGTTCAGAGGCAATTGAGCACCTACTAATGAGTGATGGGTGGTGGTGTACATGATGGACAGAGGAAACCAGCATCAACCTAATAAGGGATAAATGGTGGGTAGACAAGAAACCACTTTTCCAATGGGCTCCTGTCCCATAGACAACCATCAACCATGATGGTTAGCTTAGTTTTAGTTGCTGCTTTTGTTGCAATGTCAACCTTTTGCCTTCTATCCAATAGAATAATGTAAGTTGTGCCTACTAATTAATCACTTTGCCCTCATACCTCTGAATTTATTTCTTATTTGCCTTCACCAATGTGTTGGCTACTGTACCCAGCACTCACAATTTGCAATCTCTGTCAAAATAATTAATTTTTCTAACGGAATAGTTCTGGCAGCTCCATTTTAAAATTTCAGAATTTTGGCATTTAAGTGCAGAAGGTATGCATTTGTTTTGAAGTAAACAATGGTAATCTAATGACTAGTGAAATGGTGATCTAATGACTAGGACAGTCATTTGTTGGCACAAAGTTGTGAGGTTGGGAGTTCAGATTTTCAGACTTGGTTGTGGTACTTTTAAAAAAAAAAGTAATTTGACTTTCCTCTTGATAATTCATTGATGCTGAACAATAGTGCCCTCTACCGCATGAACATGCATCTGCAGTAAACCCCCTTTATAATCATGCCCTTGATGACCACTCCTTTTGTGACACTAATAAATTGTGATTCAAAAATGTATAGTCACATTTCATATAAACCCTTACAAGATTGTGACTATAGGGGGAAAAAGGTTACAAAACAGCCTTTTACACTAGATCAAGGTGCCAACTGTTTAAATTTCCTCCATGGGTTATTCTTGGCTCTACTATGCATTATTAGACTTGAAAAAGGTTGTGATTTTTGTTTGTTTTAATATGACGATTTACATAGAGTTTGAGCTCCTTAATTATTAAGTTTGTGTATCTTGTCAACTAGATTTTTTTTAATTAAGAATTTTTAGCTTTTTTGACAAGTTTGCATATCTTTTACTTGTTTACATGAAAAAAATTATTGTTCTTTCTTTTCTTTTCTTTTCAACTGGATTCATTGTTGTTAGTTTTGCACAACTTCGACATAAAGCAACACTAACATTGCCAAAGGAAACTACAATTTACAAAACCCTAATATTTGCTTTAGATTTCTCCTATTATAATCACATTTACAAAGAAAGCTTTGCAAATATTCTGTGCTCTTGACAAATGTGATAGTGATTCTAACAAATGATGTTTTTTATTAAAACAAATGGTGACTAAAAAATGGGTGATAGAAATAAGAATGTGATTAAAATGGGCATGATTATCAAGGGGGTTTATTGTAATTGTTTAGAGTGGGTTGTTTTTACTAGGCCTTGTGAAGACCATTGCATCCTACACAAATTTACTAGTCCAAACTCATTGGTTTTCATCATGAAATATTTTGATGTTTATATTGTGTATAGTGATTAGACACAAATATTGCACATTTCTCCATCATATATAATATAATTTCTCCATTTAGATTACAATAACACAAAATTTAAGTATTGCATGCTTCAATCATTTTCATTGCTAAGAATAGATTAACAAAGTGAAAGCATAATGTTCTCTGGCATTTTCACCATTTACAATATATGTATATATACAGATGAGTGGTGTTACATGCTTTGCCATTATCTTTAGTGACAAATGTAAATATTGTGTGTTTTACCATTTTCATTAATGAACCTTTGCATGTTTGCCTTAATTAACAATGAGGTTTTGTCAAAGCAATGAAGGAATGACAAGTTTTGGCATAATCAATAGTGAAGATTTATATAATGAATTATAGATGTATGTCGAAGTCAATTCAAAAGGTCTATAACTTACAATGAAATGAAAGTATTTTGTGTTTTCACTAGTATTAGCATGTTCAAGGTATTGGGCAAGGTCAAGTCGAAGTTCTAAGTTATGTTTTGGGATATTTGAACTTGAGTTTTGCAACTTTGTTGAAACTAGATTTGAATCATTCTTGTGAAATTGTCTTTGTTGAAACTAAAACACAATCCTAAAATGGGTTGCAATCCCTTTTATAAACAAGTCTAGGTTTTCATTAATGGGGGTAGGATGAGTACATGGTTTGGATGAACAAGGCATTTGGATAAGGACTAATCATGGAACATTGTTAGTTTGAAGTTTTGAATTCTTGTTGTTTATTTAATCATGGTTATGCAACTTGGGACTACCCAAAAAAGAAAGTTCTAGGAAGAAGAAAGGATATTTTTAATTCTTAGACACAATTTTGGGAAAGAGTGAAAGGAGCTGTATGTACTTTGTAACAAAAAACCACAAATTTTGTTTTGATACACCACAGATTTTATTTGGTTTGTTTAATTTCATTTTTTAAAAACATAAGATTTTGTTGTAATTTTGATTCATGTTTGTAGTAATACAAAGAAGCACAAACTTCTACAGTGAACATTATGTTCATATTACTGTGTGAATATTTTGTAATATCAAAATATAATGAAATGAATTGTAATCTTGTTCTGGACTTTTTAAAATGTATTTTGAAATGCAAATTTTGGTTATATGAAATAACTATGAATATGGTGTTTTAATGAATGGCAGTGTTAAATGTGTTGAAAATTAAGGTAGACATAGTGAATGTATACATGTGAAATGCAAATTTGTTGTTACAATAACGTGGAACAATTCTACAAGAATTAAATCCATTTCTACCAGTTCTTTAATTGTATAAATATAAGGTTCTCTAAACATGCAACAACCTAACCATGTTTTTAGGTTGTGACAAAACAACTTTGCACAAACCTTATGAGATAAATTGTGATGGTGTTGGATGCATGTTGCATCACCCAAGAAAAAAGTTGTCACCAAACTTCTTTTGTAACTCTAACTTACAAAATTAACACTTGTTCAATGAATTATTGATATGTGGCCCAAGAATTCAAGAGGACCCCATGAATTTTCCCATTTTCCTACACCTTTATTGAACTTGTTGTCAATTCATTGATTCCCCCTCTCCAAAAAAACAAACCATAAAAATTGGCCCCTTCCTCCTTGCCCCAAGGAAAATAAATGAGACTTTCCATCTATGTTGTTCCCAAATTTTCTCCTACATCAAGACCTCACTTCCATGAATGTGGATACCCTTTTAAACAAGTTATTAATTTTAGTTGAGTGAAATGTGGATGGAATTGAACTCAATCTTAAAACAAACCAACCTTCGATGTTTTTGGAATTTTTAAAAATTAGGTTTAATGAATTCAAAAAATTGTTCTTAACACCACATTGAAAGGTTTTTTTTCTTTTTAAAGTACAAACCAAAACCAAATGTTCTTTTCAAAATCAAGTTTTGAACAACATTATTTTTGACATAGTCAGCACTCAAAGTTTTGCTAATATATCAAGACATGACACACATTACCGTAATCATTAGTGATAGCTTACTTGACATTTTTTACATGAAAGTGTGATAAATTATAAGTGGTTATTTTCTCACAATGACAAATCTTATTCTAACATGGCATGTATTCAAAAAAATTATTGATCAAGGCCTCAAACTATTCAATGTCACCCTCTTCAAAACTTGAATCTCAAATTGATCTACATGTGACAATGAACAATAATATTAAAGAAAGTCCAAATGATAATGAGCAAAATAATACAGCTTACCCACAAGATTTGCCATGTGACTATCCACTTACTTCAATGAAACTATAAATATTGAATACTATCAATTTTTAGGTTTGGCAATTTTTTTGTTATGCCATGTTTTTCAGAAATTTCCTACCTAAAATGTTGAACGGCGAAAAATTAATTTGTCCATCAATACTTCAATATTGAAAAGTTGAGAACAATTATGTAGGTGGAAAAGAGGTTCTTTCAAGGGCATTGTAATTTATTACTAACCTATCAATACTTAAGGATCAGAAGGTAATAATACCAAAAAAAAAAGTTTGCAATAGGTGTTAGATAAGGTGGTAATCCAAATTAACCATCACATAAGGAAACTCCCTTTTTGCACCTTTATTAGCTTTGTTAGCTGATAGTAATTACTAATGTTCGCAAGTCTTGGATTTCAACAAGTTAAGGTCTAGGTCATAGGTTAGGTTACAAGGTCTTCAAACTAAAGGTTCTAAGTTTTCTCATAATCACCATTGGAACCTAACTAAATAACCAACCTACTTTCAAAATTTAACTAGAACATGAATGGGGGTGCTACCACATTTTAAAAAAGTTCATGTTATTTAGGTACAAAAGTATAATTTTATTATAAAAAAAAAGGTTTACCCTACATTTTAGGCAAGTTATTGCATTTGATTGGTTTGACATGATTAATATTACACAATTTTTTGTATGTTTAATTGTGTGTAATGGAGATGGAACCAAACCTTGTTTTAAATTGAAGTAGGTTTAAAGTTTTTGTGAAAATGATCAAAACCAAAGGCTTTAAAAATCCAAAAAACCAATCTCAAGACCAAACTAAAGGTACCATCACAAACCAAAAAAAAACTAAAAAAAAGGTGAAATTTGAAATCAAGAACTGGACAAAATTGGTAATCACTTCATGAATAACGATCTATGGGTAGATTGCTCTTATGTGGCCCTTTACAACACCTTAAAACAAAAGAGAAAACAAAACAACAACAAATATATAAAAGGGTGAGGGCATTGAAATCCTCTTTACCTTCTTCTACTGTATTTCAAACAAAAGCACCAATCATCCAAGCAAATTAGGGTGCATGTCAAAATAAACATGTAGTCTTCACTTCCAAGGTCTATACCACCTAAAAAGAAAAAAAAAACCCAACAACCTTATAAGAGATTTATCACTTAGATCATTCTAGTATCTACACTACACATACACACATAAAGTGCTAACACTCAACGCATGGATATGGCTATAGGAGGTATTTAGATTAAAAGTTCACCAATGGTTGTCCTTTGTCCCATCTACTTCCTACTCCCACAACATGCTACAAACACCAACACCAAAACAACATACAAATTTGAACCTAAAAATATGTTATCGCAACATGC
>Ga0116227_10002954_pt1 | contig 38191 bp, 34 predicted proteins | sample S1TSphgellanicum_FD_89693 | JGI IMG/M metagenome (GOLD analysis project Ga0116227, IMG submission 89693) | Host-associated microbial communities from peat moss isolated from Minnesota, USA - S1T2_Fb - Sphagnum magellanicum MG | ecosystem: Host-associated > Plants > Peat moss > Unclassified...
GCTGTTGCTCTCTCCTCTTGTTCGCGTTGGTTTTGTGCGGGGTCGTCGGGGGTTCTCGCGGTGGGGGGGGGGGGGGGGGGGGGGGGACGCAAAATGAGCAAAAGACATTGTCTGTTTGGTGGTGACCCATTGACAAGAACAGAGTTGGAAGCAAACATAGCACATGAAAACATCCTCATCATCTTTGACCCATGTACAATTGAGCGAATTCATACAGTTTTTGATCTTGTCTGTTCTGAAAGTTTCAAGAGTTTTTGACCAGAAGGATGTACCTGCCATCACATCGAGGATGAGAAGGCGCTGACTGACATCAACATGAGGCGAGTAAAGCTCTCTAGTGAGAACACCCACAGATGCGAGAGGAGAAGAGGCTAACAAAGCAACCAAAGCCCCATGTCGCTTATCCTCCGCAGTGTCTTCTTCACCTTCAACTGTACTGCACCTGACATGAATTAGTGCACTCGAAAGATCTGCTGCTGCGTTGTCAAGTTCCTCTGGCATTGCTCTAACTAATTGCTCTGCCACTTGCAGTGCATTCTCCACCTGAGGAAAAACACTCAACAAGGATTCAGGTTACTTCAGGTTATCTGTTGCAATGCAGCAAGGATTTGGACAACAATTGTGCAAATAGTGGCCAATTCCAGCTGCAGTTTCATCAGTTGCCAATGTTTTACAGTCAAGTGAAAACACCACAAGAATAATGCAAGCAGAGATGTAGCTCAATGAATGAGTTCTTCCGAGTACACCCAAATGTACATGTTGACAACTCCGTAAGCAACAAAATTACAAGAAGCATTGTGTTGAATAATACTTCTAACTCAAAATCTTCATCCCCTGAGCAGAGGAGAGCAACCAAGTCCACATACCGCATTGGGATCATCTCCTTTTCGTAAACTGGTTATGCAATCACTCAAATGCAAAGGAAGTTTGCGTCTCTCCAGCTCTGAATCATCATCTGACATGTCATAAGGCCGCAGAGGAGAGCCTTCTTCACTTCCACTGTCACTCTCAGTGCCATCACCACTATGCTCATCCAGCCATGCACTGTTGTTGAAACTATCTTCCCCAAGATTCACCACAGCATCCGGATTGTCCTCTTCTAGAGCCATCCTCTCACGTCTCTCTCGAATTCGACGCCTCCTCTCATGCTTATCCATATCTGCTGATGCATCAAAAACAGTATAATATCATGTGGAAAGTCAGAGAAAAAATGCCCTAGCCATCCTTTGTACCTTTTTTCAGGTCCCATCTCCTGCTTCCTATGTTCTAGGTTGCAAGTTCTGCTCTGAATCTCCCTTAAGATCTGGTCAAGGATATTCAGAAGAATGCTGGCAGGAGAATAGTAGGATCAAAGCTTAAGGTAATTGGCATGCAGCTTCAATATGATAGGAGTAGAAGAGGACAACAAGAAATCCATTTTCTTGGGAAGAATCATTACCAGCAGTAGTGGCAGCTTTCAAGGATGGGTCTACATGTGCTTTGCTAGGTTTGTCATCAGTGAACTTGCTTCCATCAACCACACTGGAGGTGATTGCAGCCACACCAGGTTGTTCAAGGGGTTCACTGGTCTGTCTCGGGTTGGTAATTAAGTGCAGCCCATCCCAGTCATCAAGGTCCCCAATTTCATCCCCATCATCTAGGAACAGAGGATTTGCAGGGTTGAGCACCAAAGAGAAAGCCAGTGCCACTCGCTTTGCCATCTGCCGAACCTGGGGTAGAGGACTCTCAAGTCTATCTGCCAAAACCCAGAACCAAAACTGAGGGCCAACAAAATTTCACCCCCTTATCAAATGCAAGCAAAGGTTTCAGCCCCACAAAAGAAAGCACAGAACTTCAGAAAAGCATGGCAAGAACAGAAAGTGAATAAGGAAAAATGGTCCCAGAACAACATCTGACTTCAGAAAAAAAAAATTTGCAGAATTTTTCATCCTTCCTTTTGACCAGCAAACAAAGAGCTATGGGGTTCCAGAATCCAGTTCAGAAATTTGCTGCAACTTACGACTGACACCTTCCAGCAAGCTCTTCATTAAGTTGTCACAGTGCTCCATATCCTCTTTGTCCATGGCCCTCACACACATCCCAACAGCAGCTGTCAAGTCTGAGAGCTCCTCATTAAGGTTCAACACCGCTCTCAATCATAGTAAACTCTGCTGGTTATTGGAAAGCTCAAAACTCAAGCTCACAATTGCTTTGCAGATCTAGTGAGGATACAGGCTTGCTTCAGGATTGGAGCAGAGCGAATGAACTTGTTTGATGACCAAACATGTGCCAGTCGTTGCACCACATCCACCTCCAAGTGCTTTTCTCGTTTCTTGCTTGTATTTTGCATATCCACAGTACTTGGTGGGGACTGCAGCACAGCAAAATCTAGGACCCATTTTAAGCAGCGTGTTGGGAGGATTTTGGAGAACAAACATTTCTCAATAAATACCATCCTGTCACCAAGCATATTCCACAATATATTTCAGAAAAATAAAATTGCAGACTTTTCTTTTACTCTGTGCTTCACCATTCAATAACAGTTGAAGTGCCAGTGAAATGGACAGGTGGGTACACCTCAAACCAGCTGCTCTGCAAAACTCTTGACTATGCCTGTAAATAAGAGAAATTGGAATTTTATTTTATTTTTCTAAGTGGCTACAAAGAATTATACACAACTTGTGGTTGCAATGGTGATTTTTTTACCTTATCATGATATGTTGTGAGAGAAGGCCACTGAAAAGGGTCACCAGGATACAATAGGCTTGCAGATCATCAATGCGTTTGTCAGCCATATCTCGCAGCAAAGCCTCCACCCATTTCTCCATTGCATGTGAGTCTTTGATTGCCACTGTAACAGCTGCCCAGTAACTCCTTTCTGAAATATGCTTGATTGACTCCCATGTCAAGTGTGGAGTGTCTTTTTCTCCTTCGCTGACTTCCTGACCGAGGTTGCCAAAATTGTGTAATACTTGCTGAAAGAGCTTGGGTACAAGAACAGAAGCAACCACATCTGCAGGAACCGCAAGTGCTCATGTATCAGCAGAGATAAGTATGAAACATATTGTGCCCCTTATAACCTTCCACTTTGCATGTCGCCTGCCGCACACGTCAGATTGGAAAGGAATCAAGCTCAAGAACAGGGATTTATTTTTTTCAATATTGTCAAGTAGGTGGACTAGCAATCATCCAGAAGAGGAATGAGTGAAATTTGGCTAGAGATCAACCAGGAAAGTAGAAATTTTTTTAGGATCCTGCTTTGTTCTGGAAACCTCCAGGAACTCTCTGCCTTACATATGGCAACCTCTGACCTTTTTTCCACAAAATATGGCAACTTTAGCACATTTTTCTCGAAAAACCCTTTGTACACTTTGCACCAGATTTTTTTTTTTGTTGCCATGGTGAGAAAATTTGCCAAGCCAAAAAAAAACAATGCTCAAGGACTCCTTCAGAAAGAGAGGACTTTTAGGAAAGGAAAAAAGGGTACAAGCACATCAATCCTGGACTTTGCAGGTCTCCACCCTACAGTTGAAACTCCAATGCTGTTGTATTGAAAGCCAAGCTATACTTGCTTTTTCCCCCCCCCCTCTTTGCAAGAATATGAAGTGAAGACTAGTTTTGTAAGAAGGAAATTGCACCAACCTGCATGACCACGTCGGCAGAGCTTGACAATGACTTCACCAGAAAATGTGAATAATCCATCTGCAGAGGCCTCCTCAAGAGTCATTGATTGCAGCCTCATTTCTTCCTGGTGTTCTTCAATTGCTGCCACCAGCTGCTTTACTATCAACTGGAAGAAAGAACTGTGTTTTTTGGACTCAAGGTTCAACCAATTTCAAGGTGATCACTGATCAAGAAACCATGTCAACCAATCATAGAAGAAAGGAAAACTGTGTGAAATACTGACAGATCCGAGACCTGTTGCAACACTAAGAAGTATGGAAAGAGACACTGAGACACCAGAACTACCAATAAGAAAAAGGATGCAACAAAAAGGATACGGAGATTGAAGAGATGATGCAGCTTTGAAACCAGCTCTGTCTGGAACAGACACGAGCAGCTGTGCAATCTGCATATCCATTTGCAACCAGGTTGCTTGTCCTATTTTTCTTCTGTTATTACTCCAACCTTGTGTCTGTTTGCCTTCTGCTAGACGAAGTGTGTGAGAATGACGCCCAAATGCCAGAGCCATCTCTTTCACACCCTCCTTCTCAATCAAGCATATCTCCAGCAACCTGACCAAAGCACAGTTCACAAGCACCCACCAGGAAATAATAATTACAGATAATGACCCAATGTGGATTTGAAGTTTGGAATCTTCTAGCTAGGTGTTGTGCCTGAGTGCAACACACTGACAAAAGAATTGCAAGAATTCACGTGGATCAATCGGGTCACAATGTGCACCACCATGTCAAAAAGAGAGGGGAGAGAGAGAGGGAGAGAAAAAGTATCAACCTTCTTGCTTGAGCACACACAACAGCACTGCCATCAAGTTCATCTTCAGTATCGTCAACCCTCAAATGGTCTGAACTGAGAGAAGGTGCAAGCTCAAACAATGCCTCAGTCACAGGAGCTTGCAGGAAAAACTCATCAAACAACCATCGTGGTGCTCCAGATGGGAAACATGCAAGCCAATCTGGAGCAACTTCTGCAACACAATTCGAGGACACCCAAAAAAAAATCAAAAAACAACAAATCAATTTGTGTGTAATCTCCAGCCCACTTCCAAGACTCTCTCTTTACAATGATGGGTTTCTCGATCAACTGCCATCAATCAAACCCAACTGCATTGAAAATCCTCAGTTCCACCAACTACCTACTTGCCAAAGACTCTCAACTGTGACAACCTCATTCCCCAACGTGCATCAAAGTCTGCCCTGATGGAGCAGAAAAGACAACACACACATAAACTCTTGAAAGGACTTGCACCACGTTTTGTACAACATTGATAACTAAACTGAGTGCAAGCAACCCTGAAGAACCAAAGAGTTAGATCCTGAGGTACTCACGGTGCAACAAAAGCTTTGCCAAAGTGGTGAATAGAGATCCTTCATATAAAGCACTTTTTGTTGCTTCATACACATCTCCTCCTTCAATGGTTGCTGCTTCTGAAGCTTGCCTCCTGCAGGTTGCTGCTACCTGGTATTATGCCCTCTTTCTTTAGATCAGAGAATCTACAAAAGTGGTAATCTTGCAAATAAATTCTAGACCAATTTCTGAAGACCAACAGTAGTATCTGTGCAACCTATTTTATGAATCGGAAAACACACTACATGATACCATTCTAGACTGGTTTCTTTCTGAAGACCGACAGTAATCTGTGAACCCTAATTTTACAAATCAGAAAATACAATACACTATACCCATTGCAATCAGTCATCCAACGCACTGTATTCACATGCTACAACTACACCAAATGGATATGAGAGACAATTGTTGATAGACTGACCGACAGTGCTTGAAAGAAACACCAAGAACCATGCAAAGTACTCACCTCTTTCACCACATCCAGTTGAGTATGGGATGATGATGAACCCGCCTCCATGTTGTCTTCTGCAAAGAAATCCCCACAATGGTTTCCCAATTAACCCAAGGAAGAAGAAATCACACAACTGCAATGTGTAAGAAGAATCTCTGCAGCCAGGAATTCATTTTCCAGAAAATCCATCCTCCCTGATCATCCGGCATCCTGTATTGCATGCAGCAAATCTGAAGCTCTCTAAACCCTAAGAACCCAGCCTACAGAGAGAAGATCGCCTCCTTGTCTGCTGCTGCTTTTTACCTTTGGGGGCAGGAATAGGGACGACCCACAAAAGGGAGGCCAATGAATACAAGGAAGAAAGAACTGGTGTGACATGTGAAGCAGCGGCTATGGTGGCACCCATGGCGATTAGAAGATCCGCCAGTAAGCTCTCCAGACTCTTTTTTGAGGAGGAGACTCTTTGAGGAGAAGAAGCTGCTGTTGCTGCTGCTGCTGCTGCTGCTGCTGGAGGTTCGTCTCCTCCAGCAGCGGCAGCTGATGCCTCCTCCTCCTCCTCCTCCTCCTCCTCCTCCTCCCGCGGACTAGGGTTCATGGGATTCGATAACGCCATCGCTGCTAATGGGTGTGAGCCATGCGGCAATCAATCAAACTCGCCTCCTTCCTGAATTCCGAACTGCAATTCCGACGTGTGCAAGCAACAACAACCAACGATCAGCTTCCGCAGAAGATCAGGGTTTAGGGTTTAGTGAGCTCCGCTGTTCTTCGCTTCCTCGCTCGCACCCAATGAACCTGCCTGCAGTAAGGAGTGATTCAGCTCTTCCCCAATTTCCAATGTCACTACTACTCGCGCGTGTGCAAGCAACAACACCAACCAACGATCAGCAGCTTCCGAAGAAGAAGATTAGGGTTTCAGGGTTTAGGGTTTAGTGAGCTTCACGCTTCGCTTCCTCGCACTACTACTGACGTAGTGTTTCAGCTCTTCGTCACCCATCTTCCGATTTGACTACTACCTACTCGCGCTTGGATATATTTTTTGCTAGCTTTGGATATTAGCAGTTTCAGATTGCAAGTAAAAAATTCTGTCTTTGGTGTTTCTGTTGGAATAGACGTTGAGAGAAGCAGGGGAAGAAACAGGGCAGATGGAGGACGAGAAAGAAAACAGTAGTATAAGTAGAAGTTCGGAGGATGACGAAGAAGAAGAAGAAGCTGACGAGACCAAGAAGCAAGCCAGAAGCAGGAAAAGAAGTGAAATGCGAGAAGAAGAACAACAACAAGGAGAGGGGGACGAGAAGAAGAAGACCAAGAAGAAGAAGAATAGGAGACGGGTGCTTGAGGAGCAAGCCAAGGTAGGTGGGAAGAGAGGGATCTGCTACTTGAGTCGCATTCCGCCGCATCTAAAGCCATTGAAACTGCGACATCTCTTGTCGCAGTTCGGAGAAGTGCTGCGGATTTACTTAGCACCCGAAGATGCAGCGGCGAGGAGGATGCGACGGAAACGGGTGAAAGGAGGCAACAGCGGCAAGAACTTCACGGAAGGATGGGTGGAGTTCGCGCATAAGAGCGTGGCCAAGAAAGTGGCGGAGATGCTCAACGGCGAGTCCATGGAGGCGAACAGGAGACGATCCGCTTACCATTACGATCTCTGGAACATCAAGTACCTCCGCAAGTTCAAGTGGGAGAATCTCACTGAAGAAATCGCTTACAAGAATGCGGTGCGCGAGCAACGACTCGCTGCCGAGATTTCTGCTGCCAAGAAAGAACGCGATTTCTACTTGTCTAGAGTGGATCAGTCTCGTGCTATCAACTCCATGGAAGAGCGCAAAAGAAAGAGGAAGAAACAAGAAGAAGAAGAAGCAGCTCAAGAAGAAGAAGCTCAAGCTGATGGGGATTCTTCAGTTCTTGGGACAAGAGAAGGAGCACCCATTTCAGCAGCAGGGAAGGAGAACAACAACAAACCGTTGCGTTTCTTTCCTCAGAAGAAGACTGTGGTTGATGGAGGAGGAGCTCATGCAACTCCCAGACTGGGTCTTGATGTGCTCAGCAAGGTGTTTGGACAGAAGGGAGAGTAGCTGTGACCTCATGGGGATTTGGGTCTTTGTATCTTCTCACTTCCTGGTGAGATGTTGCTCTCTTCTTCCCCTTTTGCTTGAGGATCAGGTGGAGCCAGATCTCTCCATCTTTCTTCCGTTTTTGCTTGAGAATCAGGAGGTAGATCAATTCTGCCTGGAGAGAGAGGAGACAAGCAAGCAAGCTGCCTCCTTCCCTACCTCCACAGATTGTTGTACAAAATTTACTGATGTGTTTTTTTCCAGATTTGGAACTTTGCTCTGGAAACTTTGCTTGAAGTTTAGTTTTCAAATGTTTCTTTCTTCTCTTCCCTTTGCTTTGGTTGAGAATCTGACAGGCCAATCAACTCTGGAGAGGGAGAGAGAGAGAGAGAAGAGAGAATCCCAAACTGTGGGATTGTTTGTTGTACGCAATTTGCTGATTTTTTTTCAGACTATAACCTTTGCCCTGCAAGCTGGGAATAGTTTTCACATGTTTCTTTCTGCCCTTCACTCGAGAAATCATGCTAATCAAATTCTGGATTCTCAGAGCAACCCCATATCCTAAACCAACCTGGGGGTTTATTGTACAAAAAATTTTACTGATGTTTTCAGAATTGAACTCTGCAACCTTGGAGTTTTTGAAATTTCCTTTCTTCTTGTTGCTTGAGAATCAGGCATATTGATTTTGGTGAGACAAAACAAACCAACCTACAGGGATTGTTGTACATAATTTTACCAATTTTTTTAAGACCTAAAACTTTGCTCTGGAAGCATGGGAGTTTTGCAAAAACCATGGGGATGCATTTTATGTGTTGCTGCTTACTGTAGAATCTGTATCCAACTGCATATGGTTTTGAACAATTCTTTTGCCATGTTTCGTGAAAGATAGCAGTCATAAAGTAATATGACAGGAAAGAAACTTGCACTCTTGGGAATTTTTACAAATGGAATTCAAGGGATCTTGATTCTTTCTTTTCATGTTCAAATACAGTTCGGTACTGTTTGAATATGGTTCAATACCTCTCTAGGTAACCATTGGAAGGCTTTTAGGGCTGCTTCTCATCATGGGACCCAGTAGGTGCCATCTTGGGTTTTTACCTCTTGATTTTGCACAGGGTTTTTTAGCCCAAAAGGTGTTGTCACTTTGACATATTTTGAAGACTCACAATTTTAGTACTGTCTTTCTTTGTACTGCAAGTTTGATTGTTCTTCTTTCAAGGTCTTCTACCCTTTCTTTGTTTTTCTTCTTCCCAGTTGGTTGGTTCTTCAGTCCCTTAACTGGAAGTGTTTTCTTCAGGATCAAGGAGAAGTTTTGAACCTTGTTCAGGCTTTCCTTAATCTCAAGTATGGAGATTTCTCTCTATTCTCATGAGAGTTATTTCTTCCACAATTTTTTTTCCTTGTGTTCTGTGGACAAAAGATGTAGGCAGCAGCCAGCTTCAATCCCAAAGCATAATTGTTTAAGTGGTTGTCCTTCTAGTTCAAAGCCTCTCTTTTTCATGCCATGGAAGTGACTTCATGTTTAGTGTAGGAAAGAACTACCTGCTTGCTTTCTGATTTCTTTTGGGAGGAAGAATTTGCCAGTCAAGTGGCTCTGAATACAAACCACTACAATGGTTTCCCAGAGTATGAATTGGAGGTGGGTTGTGGGGATCATGAATATAAATTCACCAGTGTATCTCTTGAAGGACTAATAGGATCTGAATGCCCCTTGCCACAGACCTTGGCAAGTTGAAGGACCTAAAATTCAGGTTGCAACAGACCTTCCTTGCGAGTTGAAGCATTTGAATGCCTCTCTTGCAACAGAAGTTGCAAATTGAAGGATCTGAACTTGCCTCTTACAACAACAACAGACTTTGCAAGTTGTGAAGGATCTGAATGCCCTTCTGCAACAGAAGCTCTGTTACAGATTGAAGGATTCAAATATGCCTCTTGCAACAGAAATGAGCAGGAAAAAGGTTGCGAATGAATGCTCATGGGTGGTAACTCATTTGTGGGTTTTTGCCTGAGCAAAGACCCAAAACCTTGAAGTTTAGATCTACAATGAGGAAAAAGAGAAACATGGGTTTCACTCCAAGCGAGAGAGAGAACCAAAGTGGAAGGGAGTGTGCATGGGACTATGCCATGGATGAGTGAATGAGCAATTTTCTGCAATTCCTTATAGAGAGTTGATTGAGCTTGCTCTTTCTTCCTCAAAGGTTTACAATTCGTTCCAAATCCATCAATCAAACCTAGTCAAGAAGTTGTGTGTGCATTGCTTAAGCCTCGAGGTAGATAAAGGGAAAACAAACACTTAAAACACCAACTTCCAAACCATAAAATGTAATTAAATCCATTGAAAGGATGGTATGAAATCAAGCTTTGAACTTTATGTACTAAAGTAGTTAACAAACTTAATCTACACAATTCAACAACACTAATTCACATAACTTAACAACACTAATCTAGATTAGCTTTGCAAAAATTATGGGGTTTTAGTTAATGTACCATTTACCCAAACCTTTGACACACATCAAATAAGCCCTCCTTTTATTGGAAATTGTAATTTCTTATTGTTAACTAAGGACTATTCTTATTAATGTCCTTAGTTGGGTACGAGTAATTCCCTTGAGTTAGACCACCATAGTTGTTGCCTTCTTTGCCAAAAATCTGAAAGAAACTCTTTTAAGCACACTAGGTACTAAATTTTTTTGGCAATTGTGATAAATATCATACTACCTTAATGGATTTGCCACTTGAATGCCAAATTATTTCTTTCTTTCTTTCTTTTATTATTAAAATAAAATTTGCCGTATAATAATAGGGTTTAAAGATTATGAATAGGGTATAATATATTTCATGATTTTTGGCTTGGATTTTAGAAATATTTAATATTTTTAGCCTGAATGAAAATGTGAATCACGTTTCATCAATTTTCATTCATAACATTCATGTGTTACACTCCTTGATTCATGTTTGCATTTGTGTTAATGTTTTGTGATTCTTGTTTACCATGCTTTAGTTCATTTCTACATATTTCAAAATGTAATGGATTGCATTAACATGTGTGCAAGACTTGTGTTCTTAACAAAAGGTGAGAGTTTTAAGCAATTTTTTTAATTTTATTTATATTTATTTATTTATTTAAATTGTGCGAGAAAAGTGTTTTTGAAACAAACTTGTGTCAAATTTTGACATTTTCACAATGATATTCACCAAACATACAACATCCTAACATAATGTTATTCCACCAAAGCTGAAGGCAACATTATTGGCTAAATGAAGCATGTAGAATTGTGATAATAAAAACAAAAAAAACGATGAACATGCTAATGACTTGGGCTTATAACCCTTTAAATTTTCAAAACCTTTGGCATTATACAACTTAGAAATTTTTATTTTTGTCACATGGGACATCAAAGGAATTGACAATCAAAACACTATTTTGATTACCACCCTATTTGTTAAGGTACCAAGGTAATTAATTATTACCTAAGGAGGCTAGGTATCATGGTATATACCATTTGTGAAAGGCAAACAAGGATTATGGGTAAGCTTCATTCATTCATGGGGCCAAATTGCTTTCTACATTTTACAATCTTCTTAGATAATTTAAGAATCTTTATGGGGTTCAAATCCACGGATCTTGTTGATATGTTGCCAAATAACACAACCAAGGACTCCTACACATGAAGAAATTATTAATACCAAAAGCAAAGTGGACTAGACACAATTATATCTTTAAAAATCAATGTGAAAAATTTAGACCAACACAAATGATGAAAATATCACATGGATGAAATTTACCAAACAATAAAATTTCACGAACATGGATAAAAAGGATGTTGTCCATATATGGATGTATGTTGATGATGTGAGGCATACATACGTACCTCTCTCCTCCACTTGGAAAGGTCCTTCCTTCCCTACAAAGCATGCTTACATACTTAACTTTTTGCCTTTCATAAACCTATATTTTTCAAAAGTAATTACATTAAGATTTTTTTTTAAAACTTTTTGCACACATCATTTTATGCATTTTATAATTGCCCAAAAATAGGAATGTGTGAAAACTTGATAATTTTTCTTGAAATCTACCCATGAAGGAAGTTCTAAGCCATTTTGTTACATCCAATGTGCCCAAATGAAAAGAAAGTTGATAACCATAATACAAATTTGACCAATAAGAAGGATAATAATTGAGTGAAGAATATTGTAGTACATGGGTAGTTTCAGCATATATATATATATATATATTCAATTTTTTGAAAAATTATTAGCTTTTTATGTTGAAATTTTCATAAATGCAATCAAAATCATTAAAAACACATTTGAATGTAGTTAGATTCAAACCATGTCTTAATCCACGAGGACTTTTTGTTTCAAATTGCCATATTTAGACAATAGGTTTTAGCAAGTTGCCAAAATATAACAAGCTTCTTAAAAACAAATCTACTTTCCTTTTGACCTATAGCCAAATTTGGCTAACTCCTCTTGTGGATGATTGATTACTAATGTGACTATATCACAATTTCTTTTTTGAAAAAAACCATGGTTGTTGGCAAAAAGAAATTTGAAATGCCAAAAAAAAATTATTTTGTGCACAAACCAATGTTATACATGATATCCTACCCATGCATGCAAGAGATGTCATGGTACTGCATACATGTCATATGAGAAACGACATTTAAATACTAATCACATGGTAATTACATGAACGCCATGAAATGGAAAAATGAATAACACATATATGAAATATGTGAGGACTTTGTCACAAGTTGATGGAGCATAGGCGTTGTGCATTTTTCATATACATTACATTAAAAGCCTTTGGTTAATCTAAAGTCCTTTACAAGGGTGCCAAGTATGTCTATCAATTGAATGAGCTTAGTTATATTTGTGCACTTGATAAACGAGTGCAAAAATGACAAGATGTGAGTCCAAGAAGGAAAGAAATCATTGCCTTAAATGAAAACAAGTTGGCTACCTTATTAGTCCACGGCCAAGCCTTGGAAGTTTTTAAGAGTATTTCTTTATTGGGAATGGATAAACAAGCTTCAACTAACACAAGACTTTGGAGCTTGTAGTTGTAATACATGTTGGTGGAGTCGGTTCCCTTGATGCTTAGTCATCATCATATGTACAAAGGAAATCCAAAGAGACGATCCTTGAATGAAGTACATGATTCTCGTTGTATTTTGTTAACACACTTGTTTGTTTTCTACGTGGTTGGTATGTCTATTCATTGAATAATGAGTTGTCGCCAAGTTTCCAACACTTAACCACAAACAAGTTTTTATTATGTAATGAATTAGTTCATCTTTGGATCTACTCCTCCATCACACACAATAGTAATGTTAACGGGTAAACATTTGGAATACAAATACTCGTGTTAATTTTCACTTTCCAAATCTTCAATTCCTTTCCATAAATGACATCAAATGAATGTTGTTGATACGTGACGTAAGAACCAATAGTTGGTAATTATACATCCTTATTTTTATAAGTGTAATGTCCAAGGTTGGGACTACACCACCTTTCTTGTTTTTTGCATTCATTATTTCTTGAACAAATTGTGTTCCTTTGTCAATGTACAAGTCAAAGGCAATGCCACAAGTTTTGGGTTGGACTACCTTATTCTAGGGTTGATTTTTTCATTAAATAATCCTAAAAATAGTGAAATGAAAATTTTGTGAAAATATGATGTTGATATGTAAAAAATCATCATAATTATCATAGGCTACAATCTGAATAATTTCATTACTCATATCACAATATTATAATAGATGATGCAAAAATGTGTAATTTCAAAATAAATAAATAAATATCATTTTTTGAAAAAAAAAAATCATTTTGTCAAGATGGAAATTGACCCTAGGCTAGAGCAATAGCCCTTCCTAAGAACACCCTACCTATTTATCTTGCTCCAAATTGTAATGAAATTCTTAAGAAGAAAGGTGTTCATGATCAATGGCATCAACAATCACAAAGTTACTTGATGTTGATGGAGTTCACAACATTAAAACCTTTCAATGCTCATATGTGGTCATTTGGTGATATGCATGTCCCACGATTGGTATGCATAATTCTACAATTGCAATAAGATTCGGCCATATGTAATTTTATAACTATCATGCATGACCCTCGTTATCATAAGGTGCACCATATATGCTTTCAAGCTTTCAAATGAAGAAACTTTGAAAACTTTGAAACTTTGAAGAAATTTGCTTTCAAAGTTTCTTCTTTCGGTTTATTTGAAAGCCAAAGAACCCATTATGGTTAGGATTCGTGTTTGCCTTGCAAGTAATTTTGGGACTCAATTCACCACAATACCCCGTCTTAAGGTTGGTTACCTATGATAACAAAACATGACATGTAGTATTATTATAAGTCACCAGGTTAATTAGTAAACCAACCATTATGGGTGCCTAAAAATGGTTGAGTAATCCCATGCCCTTGGTTGTATGGCAAAGGTCATATGTTGAATGAAGCTTTCACCTTTCAAAAGCTTTTATTCATTCATTCATTCATTTATTTATTTATTTATTTCAAAAGCTTTTCAATGATAAGCAAAGAAACAATTTTTCAATGACATTTTTTAATTTTTTTCTTTTGGACTTATCACCAAAGAAGTGCAACAAGAGTTTGGTTCCATGTGTGTGGTACATGTTGTTTGTCTTTTCAAAAGCCATCTTGAAAAGACAAAAATTGTATGTAATTAGATTCCTCTTCTTGCATCTATTAATTTCATAAACTTGAAAAGTAATCTAATATTAATATTAATAAAAAAAAGGATTTTAAATAATTTTTTATTTGATGTACAATTTTATATATGGTTTGGATGTTGGTAATCAATAGTCCTTTTTTAATTTTCTTTTTCAAGTGTTGTCCATATATATATATATATGTTCACCTAATGGCTTGAGTTTTCACCTAAAATGTCAATGATTTGTTATTTTTTTAAATAAAGAAAATCAATTTAAGATTATTTTATGAAAATGAACAAATAAAATTTTGAGTACCCACAATGTGATTTTCTCTCATAAACCAAACACAACCCTTGATTAGGTCATGGGTATGGATCGATCTTTGAAGCTTTCATGGAAAAGATGCCAAGATAGTGTTTCTTTTTTCTTTTTGAACAAGAAAACTATTCTTAACTCATTTGCATAAGCTAAAAACTTAAAGAGAAAAATTAGGGTTCACCATTTAGATGAAGATGACCAACATAGAAAATCTTGCATTTTGTTGAATTTGGGACTTATCTTCAATGTCTACCTATTCATGTTGAAAATGAGAATGTGCAATTTTTTATTTTTTATTTTTTGGAAAGGCTATGAAAAAGCCAACCTTTCAACTCAAATTGTTGGTATTGGTGATTTTTGTCCCCAAAAAAAGTTGGGGAAATTTTTCTTTTTCAAATTCTAGGCATCATCCATCCATCATTCATCCATCCATCTTTTTTTCATCCAAAAAAAAGATGGATGGATCGGGCCAAGGGTATGCAAGGATGGGTTTGTAATGGGCACTAGGCATCCATTACAAGCCCAAAATGTGCATGACATGGGTCAAACATGAGTCTTGGCATCATCCATCCATCCATCCATCCATCCATGTTTTTTCTCAAAAAGGATGGATGGATTGGGCCAAGGGCAGACAAGGAAAAAAGAAAAGCAAGAAGTACTTTTGCACTACCTTCAATAACAATTATGTGCACATATGATTTTGGGGGTGTTGGGGCTTTATCTTGGCCCCATTCTTAATACTCGGAAAAAAGGGGGGCCTTGTTTCTTCCAGTTTATTGAAGCCAATTGGTTTAGGGTTTAGGGTTTCATGTCATTTAGTTCATGTTATTGGAACCTTTAGGGTTTAGGGTTTCCATGTCATTTTAGTCCATGAAAAAATATAGTCAACATGGGCATAAAAGACATTGTGGGTGGGCATTCCGTCCCCCCTTCCCCCCCCCCCCATTCTAAGGCATTACGAAAGGTAAAAGGCAATCGATTCAAAGGGCGTAATGCCCTAACTAAACAGCCGATTATTACGGCATATTATGTATACGCCCTACGCCACCAAAAAAAAGAGAAAAAAAGTTCCCAATGCTTTTTGAAAAGCAAAGCCTTCCCAATCATGGGGGTAATATTCCAATTATGTTATGATTTTTTATAATTAATTAATTAATTAATAATAATAATAATAATATTCGTGAAAATCATTTAATATTCATGAAAAATAATTTAATATTCATTAGGCATGATTTTGGTGCATTAGGGTTTTGTCCCTTAGTAATATGTGATGAAAGGAATGCATGCTGATTGTTGTTGGTTGTTAGGCAGGTTTGTGGGTCAGGAGGAGGGCTCTGGTGGTGGCCCAGTCCATGTGCAAACTGGCTGCTTACACATTCTTAATACATTCAACAAAGGTCTTATTATTTCTGCTGGCAAAACCCCATTTCCATACATAACCTCACTAGTAGAGAGTGTGTTTTTTATTTTTAATATTTTTAATATTTTTATTTATTTATTTATTATTATTATATTTCTTCTTTTCTTTTTCTTTTTTTTCTTTTTTTTTCCAATTTTTTAATGTTGTTCAACTCATGATCGTCCAAAAAATGATTTAGCCAAACTTTGGGAATAAGAAAATATGGGTTTTTTTTTGTTAAATTTTTTTCTAGCATCCTTTTTTATTTTTGGCTACCTGTATGGGAGTCACCATTGCTCCAGTGGTTAGTTCCATCATTAAAAATATTTTTATAATTATTTTGAAATTTCAAAAAAAAATGTGAACTTGAAGTTTTTTGCTATATTGTTATTTTATTTTTAATAATTTTCAAGCATTATGGTTATAATCTCCATATAGCCGAGAGGTAGTAGCCCCAAATCGGTGCCACTACCACCCTTATGTATAGGCTAAGGAACAACTTCTCGGGTCTTCACGGATTTGAGGGCCCAACCTAGAGTGATAGCCCTAGGGTGTGCCCAAGAATTCAGGAAGACCCAAGGAACCATTCCTTCTTCCCTACATAAGGGCCTTTTTCAAATTTGAAGGACCTTTATAAAAGTGAAAAATACCCTCTTCTTGGGATCTTCCACTTTTGTTAAGTCCTTTAGACTTAAAATGAAATTATTCCATGGGAGGTGTTTTCAAAATACAAAGACCAAATTACAAACGTCCTTTAGGGTTATAAGTCCCCTTATACCCGTGGGGTAGTAGCCCCATACCTAAGCCACTAGTGGGTGTCGTCATGCTTGTAAATTTTTGCCTATATAACAAGGGGTGGTCGGTGCCAAGGTATGGGGGTAACCCCTCTTGGGGGTATGGTGAGCTAATTAGAACTATGATAACCTCAAGTGGGTAGCCTTATACCTAGTATAGTTATAACTTTTTAACCAAGCTACAAATTTTTATCATCTTTGGTGATTTGTTTTTAAACTTAACATAAAAGACAAGCTCATTTGTACTAATTTGCTAAGTTCAAAAGACAAAAATCTAGCTTTGTAAAATCTTCTTGGAAATAAGTTGCTATGGATTTGAGGATGTCATTGTCTTTGTGCAACTCTATAAATTTAAAATATCTTTAGATTGCTTCACAAAAAAGTGTCTCAAATGTGGGCCCCTTTTACACTTTACAGTAACAACCCTGGAGCTTTTCAAAGAAGCATGATGTGTCAATTTGTGAGGGCACCAAATGTTGGTGTAGTCCATAAGATCTTCATCGATAAAAAAACGATTTGATTCAGACATTGAATCCATGCATTTGAATTTCGATGTCTAGTTTTTCTTGGGATTGTGAACTTTACTTGGTTTATATGAAATCAGTTTCGTGCTTTTCTTGTTCATGAACCGTATGCTGCATGTAACCCAACCAAATGACAAAGCATTTGTGAATTTGAAAAAGCAATTAACAGCTTTGCAAAAGTGTTTCATCTTGTCAGCTTTATCTAGAACTTCTTAACACTAATAATGTCAAAACAATTATGACTTTCTCCTCAATGATACTTGCTATAGGGCAATGCTTTCATGGATTTTTTTGGGTGCATGCATCAACTTTTTTTTTATGGACAAAACTTCACCAAAAATCAAAATTCAAATTTTTAAAAAAATGATTTTGGAAGTTTTCAATCATCAAAAATGAAATAATAATAATAAAAATCACAATATTTTTATATTTAATTTTCATCATGTAGCCAAAATATAAAAGGATAATTAAATATTTTTTATTGCATATTTGGTTAAATCTTCCTAAAGATGATTGTCATTTTTTCTACAAACAAAAATAATTTTAAAAAATTGGTATTCACCATACACATGATATCTAAATGTTTGTTTGATTTGCTTGAAACTCAAAGAAAAATAATATTTGAGGATAGACTATTAATTCACTAGCTATTTACACACCCAAAATAATAGTAAACCTATTTTTAAATTATTCATGAAACCCTTACAAATGTTTTAACTCATTTAATATTTTCATCCTTGGAAAACACACCTTATATTTTTTAAATTGTCATTTTTTATTTAAAAATTTTCCATTTCATGATGTAATCATTTAAATCATTTGCCAACATGGACAATGTTTAAGGCATAAATTTACATAGGGTGGTGATAATTTCATCCCCAAATCATATGTGATTTTATACAATTCATTAATTTTTTGTGGTTATTCATTTTGATGTCATCTCTTTTGTTGTGGTCAACATTTTTACACGCATGCATTATAAGCCACCCTTGTGGACCATACAATCAATTCAATTGTTCATTCATGTTTGTTCTAATAGGTTATTCCACAATCATGGTTAATTTTTCTTTCATTATTTTATCACCAAGCTCTTGATGTTTTCACTTGTTATCTCATTGTTTGTCAATTTTGAACATGTTACTATTGTGTTTCGCCATCTTGAAAACTAATTGGTAGATGAAAAAGATGTTGTCAATCATTAGGGTTGAAATGTTTATTTGTGTTTGGATTAACAGTATTTTTAACAAACATCACCTTTACTTCTAATTTGTATGTGACATGATTGCAAATTAAGTTGATAATTTTAGGTTTACAAAAGCAAAAGATTGCCATTGTTGCCTGACAAGATAACATTCATTTACATGGAAGTTGGTAATTATTGTGTGTTGTGAACAATACATTACAAATTGTGGTGCTAAGGCCCACAAGCATTACCGTTACTATTAGTTTATGTGTGGCTTGATTGCAAATTAAGTTGATAATTTTAGGTTTACAAAAACAAAATATTGCCATTATTGCCTAACAACATAACATTAATTTAAATGGAAGTTGGTAATTGCAACGTGTTGTCAACAATACATTACAAATTATGGTACTAAAGCCCACAAGCATTACATTTACTTTTAGTTTGTGTGTGGTTTGATTCCAAATTATGTTGATAATTTTACAAAAATCAAAGATTGTCATTGTTGCCTAACATATAACATTAATTTAATGGAAGTTGGTAATTGCAACATGTTGTGAACAATGCATTACAAATTATCGTACTAAACCCCTGACAACATCCAACCTCCCTTCCATATAGTTCCTTGATGACCCCACACCATCCCACAATGCATAAAGGCGCCAAAAAGTAAGGAAGGACTTTCAATTGTCATAACACACATTAACTCAACGAGTTAATGTAAGGTTTGACATCAACATTTGTGATGACTTAGGCTTAGTTGTATAAAGTTGTGATCAACAAACAAATTGAGTTTTTCATTACAAATACGAAATCTTTTTAAAATATATTCATGAATTGAGGTGTGATGAAGGTGTTAACTACCTTGTCAAAATCCATGGCAATTGATAAACATATATGTGCATGAATTAGGGTTTGAAATTGGAAGCAATGATATTGAAGATGATAGTGATCGTAAAAATGCATGGTGCCCCAATGAGTTGGTAATGATAATGCATTTGATTACATCAATTTTTAGTCAAATTTTTCATTGGCAATAAAAATAAAACCATAAATTATACAATCGTTTAAATTTTTTCAATGGCATTATTATTTTTTATTAATGATGGTTTTGTATAGAAGTTTTCAAACTCCATACATTTATAAATTTTAAATTTAAAAAATTGCCATCCTATTTGGAAGGGTGGGGATTGTTATGGTCTAAAGGAAATACTAATGTAATATTATGGACTTCTTTTATTTCACGAACTTGATGTTTGGGCCATAGGTTGTGCTAGTTAAAATAGCTAAAACATTGACAAATATGTATGAAAATTAATTGACTTTGAAAAAATGAACAAAGATGGTAAATTTGGCTTCAATTGTTATAGAACTCACTATTTGAATGGAATTTTGTACCACAATAGGTGTGAAATCCTTTGAACATATAATTCATTTAGATCATGAAATTTATTTTTTTTAATTTGTTGTTTTGATTCCTTATCATGTGGCACATGGATGCTACATTGTATTGTTAATGTTTAATTAATGATCATTACATGATTAAGGTGATAATCATTTTATTAATTAACCAAATGTGACATAATATAAGGTTTATGGGTGTAATATTAAATATGCACCACTTCAAAAGAACAATCAATGTCACTTACTTGCTAATTGAAAGATTATTCACATTTCCCAAATTTGAAACTACAAACCAATGCAAAGTCTTTACACTCAATAAAGTTTATTGCCTTAGACTTTTCCCTACACTTACCATTCAAAGACTTGCCAACTATAGTTCAAGGTCAAATGGTTTACCTTTTTTTATTGTAACCAATTGTTTTGTTCATTATTGCAACTTGCAAGCTAAGTGTCATTAAAATCAAATTTGGTGGGATTGTTCATTCAATGATTTAAATATGGGGATCTTGTTATGGAAGGTTAGACAATTTTTTAAAAGAAGGCTTCAAATTTAATGTAATAAACCTTGTTGATGGAATAAATGCACAATGGTGGCATTGGTGCAAATTTTGTAATAGTAAAAAAATATATATGTTGAAATTGTTGTGAGTCATTTCCATGTTTTGGGAATTTGTTTGGTTTAGTTTTAAAAGCACATTTTTGAAGTTAATTCTATGATTAATAAAATAGTGTGCTTTTCGTATTTCTTAGAAGGTTAAATAATAGGTTATCAAACTAACTATTATTTATGATGAATCATTTTTTTAAAAACATATTGAAATTTTTGAAATCAAATTTTTGAACTAATGTGATGTATTTGTGTTTGAAATCAAGAAATTAATTGTAATTATAGGATTAAATAAAATGTGAATTTAATTATATAATCTCAGAAGTGAAACTCATTTCATTATGGAATTGGAAAGTATTTACTTCAAATAAAAATGTTATAGTTGAACTTATGGCTCAAAATCAAAATATGCAAATTATGTAATATTTTGACATTGGAAAATTAAATAATTTTGTAAAAAAAGATAAAATAAAAATTTGATATTGTATTTGAAATAATAACCCAAATCAAAATATAAAACATTTAATTTTATTTTTAAAATAAATATTGAAAATTAATGTAATACGTTTACATGTGAAATAAATTTCATTATGAACCAACATACTTACACCACGTTATTGTATAAGAAAGATAGTGTTGAAAAAGAAGTGTTTGCATTTTTTGCAATGACAAACTTGATGTCATTATGTGAAGTGATGGTGCGATAATTAAGGCATTTCATTGTGATTGATTCACCTTTAGGCTCATCAAACAACATGTTGATTCCTAGTTTTGCAACAAAATGCAAACTATGAGTGTGTTCCTAGACTCCCACAAAGAAGAAAAGTGTGTTAACTTTGAAATGGGATTAGGATGACTTCACAAAATTGAATTCAAAATAAAATTAAAAAAGGTTTGTTTATAAAAATTGAAACCAAAATGGTGTGTGGACAAAATCATGAGAGACACATTCACATGATTCACCATGGCCTAAAATTGAGTCAACACTATCCTTCTTATAATATATGATATAGACGGTGAAAATGATTATTAACATCAAAGTGGCATAAATTTTAAAGGTTCCCGAATGGGAGTTTCTAAATTTTCCTAACTTTACCAAGTCATGAGTCATGTTACTTTACAGGCTCATAACTTCCACATGTGGATTTTGATTTGCTAGTTCTTGAACAAAAAGTTATAAACATTGAAAAAAAAATTCCAACAAAATATTACGTGCTCCAATAAAAAATGTTTTCAATTTTTCATTGGAGGATTTATGGTCAAGAGTTGAACTACCAACTTTGCAACCATTTATTTGGTTGTAAACAATGTTTTAGATATTCAAATGGAGAGTGCAACCCTAATTTGGATCTTTACTTTTGAAAACTTTTCCAACAATATAAAGTGGGCCTTTCAATTTGGACAATGTTTGGTTCCCCATATCTTGCTGTACAATTTCAAAACATCGCGAGATTATAACTCCCAAAATGAAAATCCACTTGCAAATGTTGGGCTTCACTCTTTTACATTTTCTCACATTTGTGAAGGTGTATGGGTGAATCTTTGAATCCTCATACATCTTCTCAACTTGCTTCCATTGTCATGCTTTAACCTTGCTCATGAGCCCAAAGCTAATGTTGCAACAGTGACCAAGGGAATGAAAATTCAAATATCACTTTGTACATGTTATAATTGTGATTGACATTAGAAAATATAATCTTGTTGATGTGGCAAGAACATTGGATGTTGCATTGTGGGTCCAACAGTCTATTGACAACCTAACAATTTTTGGATTTATTTTGATGTTATTGAATCATGAGGTTCATGTGATGGCATGGTTACCTATCTAGAATCAAATTGATTATATATATAATGAAATATAAAATTATATAGTAGTTCCAAGTCATGGACCCCCTGCACTATGATGACCCATCCATAATTTGATAAAATTTTAAATTATTTATATAATAAAATTAGATAAATAATTTTTAAAAACCAAATTCAATCACATTTCCAACTACTTGTCACTTAATAGGCATTTCAACCAAATTTATGGCATATATGATTCATCCATGATTGGAACCAAAATGGTTCAATGTCCAAAATGACTTATATTTAGGAAAACATCAAGACTTGAAATAAGGCTAGGATATTACAATACAAAGGTGTGTGATAACCTTCCTATCCCCTAATATATATATATAATGACTTAACTTTGGGTTTGTGTGATCATCAAGTTGTATGCTTTGAGTTAAATTTCACATTACGACTCATATTTAACATCAAGTAACATCAAGTACCTACCCATAATCTTCTTTTAAGGTCCCCCACACATGTACTTTTTTGGCTTCTCACAAAATTGGGAATGGTGAGGGCACCTTAGGGTTTAAGGCAATAGGGATAGATAGATATAGATGCATTTGTCATGTGCAACCTTTTTCTTCCCATTAGAGTGAAGTGCTTTCAACAACATCATGACTCATCTAACCTTTTTTTTGCACTTGCAGAATGAAAATAAAATGAGATACCAAAGGAATTAATTGGAATAGATCTTTGAAATATATATATAGCAAAGAATTTGGCTCCTTTTTTTTACCTAAGTTTTTAGCCTTTTAAGCTAGATTTTAAATCCTTGGTTGAACAATTTAGGGTTATCCATAAAGTATCCCAAAATGTAGGTATTGGTCCACCCCAGTTTCAGGAAAACTGGGGACAAAATGAGGAGGACAAAACTGGTTTTCTAACCTAACTTGGTCTTCAAGGGAGTTTTGCCCCCAGTTTTGAATTTGCCTTTACTTGCACCTTGATTGCTACTCATATTCTGAGATTAAATCAAAGTCTTGTCAAAATAAGATCTTGTGAACTGATACCCAGTTTCATGAAACAGCACCCAGTTTTGCTCATTTTACCTCACTTTACCAGTACTTTCAATCTGGGGATGAAACAGGGTTTAGAGAGAGTCAAACTAGGGGCCAAACACAGGGTGACCTTTACAGATAACCCTACATACTAAGTTCCCAAATTTCAAATATTGCCTGACTTTGGACCTGTTTGACTAGACAGACCTGTCTGACCTGACTGGACCTGTCTGATCTGACTGGACCAGACTTTTGGGATGAGGTAGCAAAGGAAGAGGGTACCAGTCAACTTTTCTTGGGGGTCACCCTGTTGGCCCATCATCCAATTAGTTGGATGAAATTTTTTGGACGAAAAAGGTTTGGAGGTGAACCAGCACTGACCGCCAGTGCACTATCATCCATTGAATGTCTGTTTATGACTCAGTTATGGATGAACCTCAATTGAGTTAAATATTTTAATATATTTTCTACCATTTTGGGGACCAGGTGCCCAACCTTTTTTCATGCCTTGATTTTGGTTCCAAAGGGAGGGGGGGAGGTGGTTGGTGAGAAGCGTTTTTTTTTCTTGGCAAATTTCACCACTTAGTGACCAAAAAATAATATTAATTAATTAATTAATTAAATCTAGTGCAACTTATCCAAATGGTTTTTGTCTAAAAAGATGTGCCAAAGTTGCCAAATTTCAAAGATTTTTTTCCTTTCTGAAATTGCCATATTTAAATAATAAGTTCCAATGAATTGCCAAAATATAGCAAGATTTTCAAAATGTTTGACTTTCCTCTCTAACTTGTAGCCAAATTTGGCAAATTCCTCTTGTGGATGATTGCCAATTTGGCTAAATCACAAAATTGAAAAAAAAAAAACCCTATTGGGGAGGGAAGTGGAATTTTTTAAAGGTTTTCTTAAAAATATTTTAATTTTAAGAAAATCTTTATTCACCAATGAGAATTCTAACAACCCAAAATACACAAACATTTGTGACTACCATTGCAATATTTAATGATGAATATTTTCATTATTTTTTATTTGTTTGATAATGGTGGTTATATATTAAAATTAGTTCTCAAATTTTATATGATTTTATGAGAGCAAAGGTCATGAGTGATGTTGTGCATGTAACAAAGTTAATTGATTATTTAGAAGTGATTTTTGATTTCAAGGACTTTGAATCAACTTGAGGTTCTAGAATTAATGTGAAAGCTAAATTATGGTTAGATTAAGGTTTGAAAAGTGGGTTGGGATTTGACCTCTTTCTTCCAATATGTGAAGGAATGGATAAGTAGACTTAACCTTGGTTCCTAAATGATTTAATAACCAGAATCCACATAGTTTGTTGAAAAAAAAACCAATCTTTGATTCCATGCTTAACCATTGCCTTATTTTTGTGTTCTTTTCCTAGTTCATCCTATTGCCATCACCTTCTTCATGTTCTTCTTTTGATTCACATTTCTTATCATTGCTTTATTTTTTTGTGTCTTTTTTTAGGCTTTAAGGTTTGATGCGATGCAGGTTACTTTTGAAAAGTTATTTTATTTTGCCAAGTTTCCATTGGAGGTTGATTGTTCAAGTGAATTTTTTTTAATGTGTACCATTAAGGATGAAAAGTGCTTAGTCCTTATTGTAGTCCTTTTTCCCCTTGTATTTATCAAAATTTATGAGTAAAAAAACATCAAATATTTTAAAAGTACCATATTTTAGACCATTACAATTCTAGATTCCATCATAATAATTTATAAATGTGTTTTTACATGATAGAAACGAACTAGGTAAAAAATACAAAAAATGATGATGTGATGTCATGATTTTGGTGCACCTTAAAAAATTAGGACCTTGCATTTATGTATCAGTTTCTATTATAGTTACAAGCACAACAATGAAAACAAACTCTAAAATCATAGATGTTGTACAATAATCAAACTTTTGGAAACCCAATAATTGCACTATCACAATTTGGGTATTCTTTGCATCTATGAACATAAACTTTTTTTGAAGTAAGTTCAAGCACAAACCAATCCAAACTATTGAAATGTGTTCTTTGTTATCCCTTTCTTCCAATTGTAGGATGTAAAAGGGGTGTGACCTAAAAACAATGTCCAACATTTTTTGTGGATGAAAGTAGAAACCCTAATTCAGCTTTGTGGCAAATGATGCCGAAGTTGTTGTGTTTCAAGGACGCCGAAAAGTTCAATTATTTGTTTTTTTGTTTTTGGCTTAATTTGTTGTTTTGCAGGTTATTATGGAATGGCTTTGAGGAGCTGGTTTCGATGATGGAATGGGATCTTAGCTACTCAATGGACAATCTTTATGAGTAGTGTGAATCACGGTTCTTGGAGACCATTAGTGCTAAGCTTTCAAAGGAGTGAAATGATGTGGACAATGCAAAGCTATATGAAGTTGACTAAAAAAAAAGGAACATGGGAATTTTTCTTTTGCAAGTGGGAGAAGCTAAGTTCCTATTCTACTAAATAGGATGTGTGGAATTTGTTTAGACTTTGATAGTAATCAATTGGGGATAGAAGTCCCTTTGGACTTATTCTTTTTTTGAATTTGACACTTGATCTTTTAATGTGTCAAGAGCATTAAGAAGGAAATATGAGGTCTAGTGTTTGCATTTTAAGGACCATATCAAAGGAAATTATGAAAGAGTCTAGGATTTCAAGAGCGATTGTAGTGGCAATCATCATCTTTGTCAGTTTTTGGGGGTTTCAATGTGAACATGTAACGTGGTTTACTCTGAGAAGAGACTACCTATGGTATAGTAGGAGCTCTGGGGATTTTGGAACTAAAGGATGTTATGAGGTGTAGATGATCACATCTATTTGCTTTGTTTTTAGTCTTTGTCCAACTTCTGAAAGAAACTATGTAATGATGTGGGGATAACATTTGTGGGGATTTTGTTGTTGAAGGATGAGCTACCACACTCATTAACAATCTATTGGCTCCTTGAGAAGAAATCAAAAGAGGTTCGATCCCTTGAGGTCCATAGCATTAAAATAACAAAATTTGCTTGGCTGGAAGGATTTAGGTTTAGAAACAATACTTGTTCTAACCTTCTTTTTGCTCTCTGAAAATTTCTAGCAAATCTTGTGGAGTTTGTATTCAAAATGTTACGAATTTCCACACCAAAAATCATCTCCCTTTTATTTTTGGTGACAGGGGCATCATATTATAGAAGACAACAAATGAGATTTTGACACTTTAAAAGCATATTGAAAATGTTCATTGACAAATGTGAAATGAATGGATTGAACAAAAGAAAAATCAACTTGAAGGAGAGAGGTGACCTTCAAAAAAATAGGTTTAACCTTTACCATTCAACCATTATTGTTTTTGGGTAATGAAGTGTTTTACCCTAAAGATGATTATCACCAAAACAAGTTTGAAGAAGATTTGACATTATTTATAAGTCAAGAGTTAGTGCAATTGGCTTTTTGGCAAAGGCCCTATTTTTAGGAGGCTAATTTTGAGACATAATCTTTGTTTTACTTTTCCATCCAAATGAACCATGGTTAATGAACTCTTGCTAAGATGGCAACAAAGACCAAGGAAAAGTACGTTGCTAAAACCTTTAAGTCTTGTAATTTTTGCACCATGAATTTTGATTCATAGATTTCCAAAGTAAAAATGAACGTATTTGTTTTCATTGTGCATTTTTTGAAGGTAACCATTGTTTTGTTTGGAGATAGGATAAATTTGTGGGATTACCATGGCTTTACAAGTTAATGAAGTATTTGAAAAACACATGCTCAATGCTTAGGTTATTAAATTGATATTTAAAAATTTCATATGAAGTGTTGGGGTTGGCAAAACAATTTGTAAGGACATGTTGGGGGCATGTTATGTTTAAGTGTTGTCAAAATGCCAAAAATGATTCTAAAGTTTGTGTTGGTTTGATTTTGATTTCCATCTAGGAAATACAATCCATTTTGTAAAAAAAATCATATGTGCCCAAAAAAGTGAGAAGGGACAACAAGATGGGCACAACACATGTATGACAATTAGAGTGCCCCATGGAAGCTTAAAATTCCAATCAAAACTTAGTTCACTTTGGCAAAGTAGGGCAAAATGGTGTTTTGGTGGGGTGATTTAGGGCAAATTGGGGGGGCAAAAAGTGGGTGAATTGGAGGATTTTTTAGGGCTAATTTTGAGGGCAGATTTGGGCTGTTTGGGGGTGGGTTTTATGGGAACTTGGGAGTGTTTGAGGGCTGATTCTAGGGTGGCAAGATGACACATTTCAAAGGGGAAAAACATGAAACCAATTGGCATTATAAAAATAAAAATAAATTGTGTTGATTCATTAGAAACTATTAGTAATGTAGTTAAATTTTTTAATATAAGTTAATTTGACTCTTGTGAAATGCCACAAACTCTTCAAATAAATCTCCATTTCTGGCAAGCAGCAGAGTTTTTTTGGGGAAATGCCACAAAAATCCTCAAAAACTCCATTTCTGGCAACCCAGTTTTGGAGTTTTGGAGATGCTACCAAAAAAATCCTCAAAAAGTTTGATTTTGGGCAATTCTGAGATTTGAGAGTGAGTTTTGGAGTGTGACAAAAGACAAAATCTTCTTCAACTTTTTTGCAACAGAGTTACCAAAAAACCTTCAGACATTTTTGCATTCTGACAACCCAGAGTTTCTTGGGAGTAGTTTTTCTTTGTCCAGGCACACAGAGAGAGAGAGAGAGAGAGAGAGAGAGAGATAGAGAGATAATTTACCAAAATCTTGAACTTTACATTTTTGGCAAACAGAGAGCTTTTGTTGTTGTTGTTGTTGGTTGTTTTTTGTTTGTTGTTGTTTGTTGTTGTTGTTGGTGGTGGTGGTGGTGGTGGTAGTGGTGATGGGTGTTGTTGTTGTGGAATTCCAAGTCTGCAGTGTTTTTTGAACAGCTTTGAATGATAAATAATATTCGCTCTCCTTTTCTTCCCAACAACAGAAAAATTTGCACCTCCACCGACCAGAACCAGAACCAGAACCAGATTGCAGATGTTGTTGTTGTTGGATCTGGCAAGAAGAAAAGCCGCTTGATCATGGGTCCAGTGAAAATTTGCTTGCCAGGAAAAGAAAAAGCATCCACAGAGACACAGACACAGAGAGAGAGAGAGAGAGAGAGAGAGAGAGAAAGAGAATTCTGTAATCTGATCTGATCTATCAATCTACCAACAATAGATCTCCTTTCTTCAGCGATATCCAACCACACAGCAAAACACCAAACCCAAAGAAAAAGCGAAAACAAACCCCAAAAAAAACGAAGACAGAAAGAAAGAAAAAAGAAAGAAAAAAAAGACAAGACTCGGTAAACAAATACAGGTGGGAGAATCGCAGGAAAGTCGACAGACATTGTCGGAAACTCTGGAGATGGTGTGACAAGAGCTGGACGTGATGCCACAAAATGGATCCGTGCAGCATCTCACCCATCTCACCAACCAACCCATCTTGCGTTGTAAGTAAGTATTCTCTCAAAACTAAAATTCCTTTTTTTGCCCATTTTTGCAGCACATCACCATTTGATGTGAATCTAATGTGCAGCTTGCACACACCCAAATCACAGCAACAACAACAACAGTAGCAGCAGCAGCAACACCGAAATCACGGCAGCAACAGCAGCAGCAACAACAACAACAGTAGCAGTAGCAGCAGCAACAGCTCCTTGTCTTAGCTCAGCTTTGATTTACAAGCAGAGCTCATCAATGGGCTGATAATGATGCAAATTATTCCCTGACCCAGGAGTCCTTGGAGGAAGACTCTTTTTCCTTTCCTCATCATCCTGCATCATCTGTAATCTCTTGTGCCAGCTGCTGAACATCCAGAAAATGAAGGTGGGTACTAACAAATACTACTCACTGAATTTGTGTTTTTTGTTTTGTTTTTTGGGTTGCAAATTTTTCTTTCTTTCTTTCTTTCTTTTTTTCTTATTCAAGATTGGTTTTGTGATGAGAAAATTATTGTGTGGAATTCAAATTGCTGCAGCAGTGACATGAGTTGTAAGTAGCTGGAAATGCACTTTGAAGTTTTGGGAACTGATGAAGAAGCTTCAGATTCCACAACCAAGCTAAAGGCGCAGCTTGTTAATGATCTGTTTTCTGCTATCGGATTCTTAGCTGATTCTAATTGCAGTTCTTTGGGTGGGACGGGTGATTCTTGTATCTGATTCTCTCAGCTGAATCATTCTGATTGCAGTTCTTTGGGTGGGATGGCTGATTCTCATATCTGATTCTCATCAGCTGATTCTGATTGCAGTTCTTTGGTTGGGACGGTGGAAAACAGCGAGATCATCAAGCGCCATCACTCAAGCAGAAGAACAGTAGACATGAGAAATCAGGTACACCCATTACTATCATTGTCAGTCTTTGATCTGACCTTAGCTGCTGCAATGTTGACAGCAGGTGTCCATGACATTGTCTCATGGTGCAACTTGTAACACCCAAGAAGTTCATAGCATGGTGTTTGTTGTTCAGCAGCAGGTGCTGCAGGTGCTGCAGGTGCTGCTTACAGAAACTACAAAAGCAGTTGGCGTGGGAGGACATCATCATCTGACCACAGGCCACCGGATTTCGAAGACCCCTCCTCCTCGTTCAGATCCTTATTCAGCAAATGTGATGAAGAAAGTTTCAGCAGCACAGTGCAGCAGCAGCAGCAGCATCATGCGAGTTACTCACAATGTTTTAGCAGCAGCACGGTCCAGCAGCATCATGCAAGCTACTCACAGACTACTACTACTACTACCACTGCACATGTGAAAAGATGTGATTCAAGAAGTGCAACAACAGTGGTGCTGGAGGAGGAGGGGGCAGCAGATGATGATCATGATGAGGATGCAGCAGATTGGGAGGGAAGATTGCAGGAATCAATTCGGGTTGTGTTTAGTTATGAGCAAAAGGGGCTTCTTGCAATTGGTACCTTCGCATTGGATGAGGTGAGTACACTACGGCCTCAACGGAATCCCCCCCCTGCCACTGCCGCCGCCGCTGCTGATTCTGCAGATGATGATGAGGAGCAAGCACTTCTGCTGAGCCAAATGACTGATCTTGAAATGCACGAGACATGGTTGCAAGAGACAAGAGTGCTAGTTGCAGAGCCTGATGATGAGAACAATGACGACATCACCATGCAAAGATCTGTCATACAAGTTTACAATGCTGACACTCTTCTTCAAGAAGACAAGAAGACAAATATTGCTGCTGCCGCTCAAGCAAAAGCTTGTGAGGGACTTGCAACCATGACCATTTATCAAGCACCCAAGAGAGCTGAGAAACAAGCAGAAGTTGACAAACATCAAAAGGGAGAGTCAAAGAAGGAGCTGAGCAGATCCGTCATGAGAAAACCTGATGATGATGGCCATATGTTTTTCCATGGTCTGAGAAAACAAGTGTTCCCCCTGCCACCCAACTGTTGGGCTGAGGCACTCACAGAACTTCCCATCTACACTCGAGCTTCCAAGCCGAAAGATTTCTCAGCGTACACTACCAGCTTTGCTTGTGGATTATTCAGGTAACCAATGAAAGGAAAAACCCACCCCCCCAATCCAAACTTGTAAATCGCACCAGATCAGCTCTCCACAGATCATGAGCAAGCACAGATTCTTGTGATTTCTTCAAACAAAACTGCAAGGTTGTATCTTCTTCAACATGATCTGGGAATGCAACCCAACAAAGCTTACATTCTAAAGTTGTGAAGCTTGTTGAAATCTGATGGCAGTGCAAACTCTTTCCGTAAGCTTCGAAAGATGTGGTTGGGACATTCAACACCACATCGTCGTCATCAGCAGCAGCAGCGCAAGGCACAGGTAAAGCATTCTCTGATTGATCCCTCTACACATGAAGCTCATCAAGGCAATGAACTCTGTGTGTGTTTACAAGGTTGATAGCAAAAATGGGTGCAAAACGAATCTTGCAGCTAAGTTCAAGTGGGGTGGGTGGTACACAGCAGACTGCAGCACTCTGCAACAATCCTGATGTCGGAGATGGCCAAGAGATGGTGAGTTCTGCACCACCAGGCAAGGACACATCAACAGCTCTGGCAAAGCAACAATCTCATGCAGCAAGGAGAACAGCAAACTGGAATCGAAAGGGAAAGCAGCAGGTTGATGATGGGAGCCACATAAGACATCAACAACACTGTGAGTGCAGTACCTGCAAAGAGCAGTACATGATGGATCTGTGCAGATATGTAAACCGAAAATTGCGAAGGGATTACAACATACCAGATGATGAAAATGGCCATTGGATAACAACTGATTCCGAATGTATGTCTTTCTCTGTTGTTGCTTGCTCCAAGCTCTCGATGCTCTCATGTTGTTTTTATATGTGGATTTCCTCAGCAACTAAGCTCAACAATCCTCAGCAGAAAGAATTGTTCCCAGCATCCCTGAATCATGCTAGAGTGACAGTCCTGAATTTTTCCTGTGCATGGTTGTTGCAGATCTTATACTTGAAATGTGAGTCAACCATCTTCTTCTGGCATATTGGAGGAGAGACAAGCTTCCTGGCACATGCAAAGCCTGGGGCCTATTGTGCAGAGCTGATACTTGTGCAGCAAATTGACAGGGCTTCTTCAACAGAGCTTTTCAGAAGCAAATGACCTCCCACCGACAGGTCTGTTCGTGTTCATTCTGCAACTCGAAAAAAGTATCTGGGTCTAGAGGATGCAGGCAAGTGTAAAACTTGGAACAGACTACAACCCCACTTGCACAACGAAGCCTTCTTCCAAACACAACTATATGAGTGGATACTACTCCAGAGAAGCTTGTTGTGTATGCAGAGAGGAAATGCACAAGATGGGATTATCATTCAATGACAGTCAAATGCAGCTGCAACACAACATTCTATATCCTACAACACCTGTCTGGAGACTTCTTTCGCAAAAGCGTAACCTGTATATCTATTGCAATTTGTGTATACAAAATGAGGAAGTCCCTCTTGTGTTGGGCTGCACTGAGGATAATATACACGCATGTATCTATCTTTGTCCCAGAGATTCTGCTCTGATGGGAAAAGGGTACCAACTAGCTCTCGCTATTTTGAAACTCCTGAATGTACTTCTGCTCTACCACTGACACACATTTGCGTGGCGTCACTGCAGGTATTACAAATTTCTCTGAGATTTTGTATCCATTTGTCTCACATGAATTTGTTTCCTGTACATGAGTATAGCTAAGATGCAGACTAGAAAGAGTTTTGAGTCCATCTTTAAGGAAGTGCAAAACAAGTTCCTTTCCCCAAGTATATAAACATGGGAGGAAGATGAGTGCCATGGAAAATTGGAGGCAGAAAAGACTTAAATATACTGAGAAAGCCACTTGATCCCTGCACCATAACCTTGTTGTTTCACTATACTGCACATGAAAATTTCCAGTGGTCGAACCTTTGAGTCACTCAAATCCACAATCCCTTGGCCTGCAACAACAAACCCAAAGTTATAAGCCAGGACCAAACCCTGCCTCCCACACCACCTTGTTAAACAATCAACTGTGGAATTATGCAACCTAGTGAATTATGCAGACAAAATGTCACTAGCTAGCCTATGGGGTAGCTAGTATAAGGCAGAGAAATTCTCAATATAACAACTCTCATGCTGAAGAAGATGGAGCATGTGCAGATTTCTGAATGCAATATGAGAGCTGGTTTTATTTCCCACATATAATTATTGCATGTGGAAGATTCAAAAGTCGGGTTTTGCTATGCTCTTTTAAAGGGGGAAAAAGCAGCTCTACACTTGCCTGTTGTAAAATTGCCCAACCCCAAGGCTTCACGGAGCTCCTCCTCAGATGCTGCTTGGGGGATGTCAATCTTGTTGCCCAGAATCAGAAAGGGTACTTCATTCAGGTGCTCATCAGAAAGCAAGGCATACAAGCTTTCCCTTGCTTCTGCAAACCTTTCTCTGTCAAATGCATCCACCAAGTATATTACCCCATGCACCTGCAATTCAACGCCAGATTCTTCAGATCTTGGTCATAGGTCCCTCCTCAAAACCCCAAAGGTACAAACAAATTTGTCACCAGAAACAAAACAGAAAAATTCTCGCTCTCATCAAACCCTATTCTGGTCTCAGGAGAATTCAAACAAATTCCCAATTCCAGATGTTGTTGATTGAGGGGGGGTGGGTCAACACTCGCAGCCTTGCACATGTCTGAATTTCATTCAGTAAATGGTACCTTGGCATAATAGTCTTTCCAGACCCTGCGTGCGGTTCTGTGTCCACCTAAATCAAAAGCTGTGATCCTCAACCTGCCGATGCTAAGCTCTTCAGATGTTGGGAATTGGGTAGGGGCATGGGTGCCCAATCTCTACAACAAAACAACAACATAAAAACCGCATGCATATCAATAACATAAAAAAGAATATCAAGAACTCTGGGTGGTGGTTTGAGAGTCTGGAAAACTCTCTCTCTCTCTCTCTCTCGATCCAGGATCTAGATTAAGAAAAAACCAAGCACAAAATAATACTTAAAACTTGAGAAAATTAAGGAGCCCAAAACAGAGCAGCTGCCAGCTAGAAAAAAAATCCCTTTGCAAAAAAAAAAGAGAATCCAAAACCCACCTCATCCTTGAGCATGTGAAGAAGGGTAGTCTTGCCCGCATTGTCTAGACCTAGAAACAAGATTTTTGCATCCTTCTGGAAGAATCCATAGCTCCATAACATACCCAAAAACCAGTCGAACACAAAATTCATTGCTCCCTATTCCACCTCTGTCTCTGTCTGAATTCTGTGTTTCTCTCTGGCACACGATTTTTTTTTTGTCACAAATCAAAATTCCAGAGCTTCTTGTCACCACCCTCTCTTGCACCACTTGAGAGAGAGAGTCTTTCTTCTTCCTCACAAAATTCAGCTTCTGGATTCAAACACAACAAACAAAACAAAGCCTGAAAAATCTTCAAACACAAAACCGGTCACAGGAATTTGCTGTCGTCCAACCCATGCATAAGTTTTTCCTCATGCTACTACAACTTCCAGCCTGCAGACAAAAATCTTTCTACTACTACTAACAACCCTCCCTTCTGTTTCTTGTGAATTCTTCTCCAAATTCTCAGCAGCTGCTAGCTACTAGAGATTATAAGAACACAAACTGCAATTCAATTCCTTCCAGATTCAACCAAAAAAAAACTCTTCACACAAACAAACCTGTTGCAAACCCTAATTCCCAAATTCTGAATTCTGATGGTACTGCTGAAATCAAAATTGTGGCAAATGGGTACCCGTGTTTCTAGCTCATTTCAATTGGGTTTGAAATTCCTTGGAGCATGGATCACGTCTACTTACGAAAAAATCCCCCCCCAACAACACCCAAAACTGTCGAAAACTTCATACAAACGCAAAGTCCCCTTTCCTTCTTCTTGTAAAACCCTTTTCTGTTTTTTTCTTTTGAAATTGTTTTTGGGTTTTTTTTGTTTTCCCTTCCTTCTAGAGTCTAGTAGAAGATCATCGAACAACCATCGAAATTGCCAAAGAAATTCAATCACCCACCTCCAAAAAAACAACTGGAACTACATTTGGGTAACGTTTTTATGTACCGATTTAAGGTTTTGTTTTGTCTTTTTTTTTGGGTTTGCAAATTTGGGAATCTGGTGATCTGGTGATGATGATGGGATGGGAGCAGCTACAATTTCTCGAGATTCATCGTCGTTGACGTCATTGAACCAATCCCGCCAGGAAATTCCAAATCCTCGTCATCGAAGAAGAGCCACATCTGGTGGCCAGAGTGAACCAGCATCCACCAGTGCACCAATGTGGATGGATGTTGCACCCATGGTTGTACCTTTTTCATCCATCCCCTATCCCTGGGCTAACCAAGGTGGGGAACTCAAGTTGACCTTGGCTTTTTTTTGCCCTTTCCTTAGACCTCAGCCCAGGTTAGTTTTTTTTTCTTTTGGGAACTTTTTTTTTTCCTCACCCCCCATGCCCGCCTGGTCTCACATACCTACATACATTTAGACTACTTATCTGTGAACCTTTGGCCTTTTCTCTCCTTCACCTACTTACCTACCTACTCACCCATCTATTTACCTACTCACCCATTTCCCTACCTTCCCAATAACCTACCTACCTGTGTACTCACACATTAAATCTCCACCAAGGCAATGACGATGCATGTTGATGAAGGTATTGCAAATGAACTTGATATCTTTACTCAAGCCACATCGATCCATTGATGTAACCATTCTTACAATACCTTCATTGAACTTCCTCACAATTATTAGATTTCAAATTTGTGCCATACCCTTAACACAACTTGCAAATATATATATAAATTAATTAATCATCACATTGCCTTCATAAAGGTAATGCACACCCACTAGATGACTTTATTGAAATGCAATACTATTAGGGCAAAAGGAAAATATCATATTGCACTTGGTTCTTTTTTTAATACTCTCATCAACCTAATGCATGAGCGCAACAGATTTACTATAATGCAATACTTTCAATCTTATTAAATTACTTTCGTTTCATCTAATTCAACAATGTAATACCCCAAGGACACATTGGAAATAACATATCCAACTAATGCCCACATGCATTACCTTCATCATCAAGGCAATGCAAATGCACTAGATCATTTTATTGTTTCGTAATACCCCAATAGGCCTAGTTGTAATTATTTTATTTCATTTATTTCATTTGTGCAATACCTATTGACACATTGACAATATAATATCCAACCCAATTCACACATGCATTACCCTCATCAAAGTAATGCAAATGCACTGGATTATTTTGTTGTTATGCAATACTTATGTCCAAGATAATATATTTTCACCTTATTTGATTCAAAAATGCAATTATTAGATTATTTTGATCTTATACAATACCCTCATGCTTAGGTTATGTTTCATATTATCTAATTGAACAATGCAATACCCTGAAAACATATTGGAAATAATTTATGTTGACCCTATATGCAATACTTTAATATGGGAGTTAACCAATATTTAATTGTGGCCTCACATAATATTAAAGTAAAGAAATCTAGTTCAATTGCAATACCCTTATTTGATTTACCTATTCCCATTAGGGTTATGTAGTACTATCATGGGTGTTTTAAGGTGAAGGTATTACATGGACCAAAAAACAATCAAAGTCTATGTAATATCGTTATGGTTGTATTAAGTTTGAAGATAAAGTTGATGGAATATGTTTTGTCCTATCTTGAAAGTATTGCATAACAAAAGTGAAAACGCAATACCTTCATCATGCATATATAAACTATCTCAAAATTCTAAATATGAAATAAGGGATTTTTTACAATGAGGTTATTGCACAAAATCATGCCTTTAAGCTTTAATGGAACTTCCACAAACATTTGTACAATTGCAAGACCCTCATGTATTAGCAATACATGCAATCAATTTTTTGTTTAATGCAAGAGCACATACATTATATGTGAATCTTAATAACCTTGTTTTTATACAAATAAAGTTCAAATTTTTTACTACTAGATATCTTTACATACATTTATTTCCAATGCCAACAAGCTATATCCATGGAGGCTAAATTAATCTACAAAAATGTGGTAGAAAAAATTCGTGGATGCCATACATGTGATACAAAATGTGCATTGGTCCAAAAATGAAATGTTAAGCTAATTGTTCTCACCTTCACTCTCACTAAAACTTTCACTAATAGATTTCAATGATAATCCATTTGCACTTTTATAGTGTGCCATTGCATTTTGTGCAAATTAAGCATATTGTCAAGTTTATAATTGCTAGTTTGCAAAAATTATATTCATTGAATCAACTATGATGTCTTCCTTGGTGGTATGTCAAATCCTAAAATGAACATACACAGAAACCAATGAGTATAGTTTGGAAAACACATGTTTGAAGCACAATGCAAATTTGAAATGAAAATTGAATGCGATGGAACTTATTGGCCATGAATCATTTCGAATTCATGGTAATTCACAAGTCAAATGATCTCCTTTTCACATTTCTTTTTAGATGAAAATCTTGTCCAATTTTGGCTATCTCAAACAATTATAAGGCCCATCACATAAGAAACCATGCTAGCTCAAATTAAACCCGCAAGATTTTCATCCTTCTTTAATTTGGTCATTACATGCAGAGAATGGGCCCCACACCCCATGTTGGAATGCTTAATATAGTGAGCAATTTGGAGGGAACTATTTTTACCAATTTGGGCATCCATGTCGATTTTATTTGTAGTCTATCCTTTCAAAATGATCCCATTCACATGTGGCATGGGTCTTTGTTTGAGCAATTGCCTAACACTCAAAAGATAGGTTTACATATTTCCACACACACACAAAACAAAAACAAAAAAGAATAATTAAAATTACGAACCCCAAAAATAGTATTGAAAAAACCAAAAGAAAGGAAAAAAGAAAACCATCAATTAAAAAAAAGATAAATAAGATTTTCATTTTTTTTAAAAAAAACGTCAAAAACAAGATTAACAAAAAAATTTAAACCAACAAAAATTTATTAAAAAACCATTTAAAATAACAAGAAAATAAAAGAGAGAATTATTTTTTAAAAAATTGTAGAAAATGAAAACCAGAAATTAAAAAAGAAATAAAAAACAAAAAAATTCAAGAAGTACAAAAAGAAAAAATATGAAAATATAAAACAAAGAAAATCAAGGGGAAAAAATCTAGGAAAAACCTAGGAAAACAAAAATTCTAAAACTCCAAAAAATAATAATTAAGAAAACCAACAAAAAAAAGAAAAAAGAAACAAGATAGAATTTTTCTTTTTTAATTACAGAAAATGAAAACAAGAAATATAAAACCAGAATTTTAAAGAAGTACAAAAATTTACAAAAAAGAAATAAAAAATAAAAAGGGGGAACAAATCCAAGAAAAATCCAAGAAAACAAAAACTTTAAAACCCCAAAAAAACCCCCCCCAAAAAAAAAAAAAAAAAAAAAAAAAAAAAAAAAAAAAAAAAAAAAAAAAAAAAAAAAAAAAAAAAA
>Ga0116227_10002955_pt1 | contig 38190 bp, 23 predicted proteins | sample S1TSphgellanicum_FD_89693 | JGI IMG/M metagenome (GOLD analysis project Ga0116227, IMG submission 89693) | Host-associated microbial communities from peat moss isolated from Minnesota, USA - S1T2_Fb - Sphagnum magellanicum MG | ecosystem: Host-associated > Plants > Peat moss > Unclassified...
CGCCCCCGGGCGGGTCGGGCCCCCCTGGGTCTGTGGTGAAATAAGAAGAACAAAAAAAAAAAGCAATAAAAAAAAAAAAAACAAAAGTCCGGGCAATGCCTAGAAACTGCCTGAACAAACAGACACCACTGTAACTTTAATATATAAGATTATTATTTAATGTATATAATAGTAATCTAGTGACAGTTATACATTATCATTCTTCAAAGATTTCAACACATATCATTCAATCTTATATATTAAAGCTACAGTGTCTGTCTATATGTCTGTCTGGGCAAGCTTGGAAAATTTTTCCAGTCACTGCCCGTTCCCTGTGGTGTGTTTTGTAGAGGGCGGGGGGCCCGGGTAAGTTGAGGAATTTCTTGATTTGGGAATTTCGATTTCTGTGACATTTATTACCCAACTGACAGCTGATGGACCACTGTTGCTGTCTTTTACTTATCTTTTACTTATTTCTTTTTCTCTGACGTCATTTCGCTTTCATTACCTCTCTGGCGTAATCCCATTGACTCCCGTTCCCTGTGGAATGTTTTGGGGGGTGGGGGAAGGGAGAACCCGGTGAAGCACAAGGCGCGAGGGACCAACACGGGTGGCGGGGGTCAGCAGGGGAGGCCAGCATGGGGGGCCAAGGACCGGACGAGGTGGGGGCACGGACGAGAAAAGACCGGACGAGGGGAAGCTCGACGGGTGCATTATGCACCAGGTTCACACTAGTTTTATTTTATTTCCAACCAATCCTTTTGAGAATTATTTAATGTGAAACATCAATCCTCTAGCAAGAGAACTATGCATTAGATAATATGAGCATGCATGGAATGAATGCCATGTACTTTGGCATGATGAGGTTCTTCATAAAGGTAAAGAATTGCCCAACATTTACACTTACCAGTATGGTGTGGTTCTCTCCCATACCAGTATATTGACCCTCAACCAGGTGGTTCTCAAAATGTCAAAGAACTCATGGAAAAACCAACCCTGAAACTCCAGTTCTTCGCAGTTCTTTCAGGAGATCTAACAATTCTTTGAAAGCTTCTTAAAAAGCCCAGAAGCAGCAGTCATTTTACTGGGGATTTCTTTAAAACCCTGAACCAAGGGTTCTTTAATTTTTGAAAATTTTCAAAACCCAAACATGAAAGTTATGACAAAATCAAAGAACTGCTCAACACAGATCTGTGAGCTACCCACTTTGCAAAAAAAGAATGTTTTGTTGCTCCAAATTGATGAAACTCAGGTTGGAAACTCAATAACAGAAACACAGAAATTCTCTACTACTACTAAAGACATATAAGGAGAACCTTACAATTCAGCTAGCTAGATGAGCAGCTCCATAGGTGCCATCTTGTGCTATTACTACTTGAAACAACAGCACTTGATGGTAGTATTACAAACAGCAGCAGAAATTTGCAGTTCATATACAACAGAAGACTACATTGGGATAGTTCGTCAGCTGCTAACTGGTTCCTTTCTTTTGCTACATGTTGGTGGATGCCCTTTTAGACTGCACTTGACACTAGTCATGCATGCAGCTTTCATGATTATAGGTAATCTGCAATATTGAGATTCATTATCACATGAACCTTTGTAATGGAACCGCATCATTAAGAGGAGATGGGTTGGCTGTTGAAGGTGCGACTGGGCTCTGTAAGAGCAACCTCTTGGACTTGTTGCTCCTGCGTCGGTGGCCAGTAGTACTACAGGTTGGGTTTGTGCATCTGGAAAGGAGAGAGTACAGCATGGGTTTCACATCCTCCTTGAACTTGATCATTAGGAAGAACATCATTCTGTAGCCAAGGACCATACCAAAAACAACTGCCAAATCCACCCACTTACTGCGGCTTGTTTCAATTTCGTACAGATTCTGCACTATATAAAGGCCAGTGAGAGGAGGCCCAGTGGGTTTGCCGTTCACTATTGAGTTCTTGAATGTCAAACCAAGGAAGTCATTTTGATACATGCCCTGTGCACCAGTTCCCCATCCCAATCTTTTTCAGAGCTGTAGTGCTTGTTAAATCATTAAGGACTGAAGACATGAGTCCATCTATTCCTGAAATAGAACCCACTAAAGACCTGAAGTCATCAAGGCTGACATTATAGAATTGCAGTATTTGAACTTAGGGTTAATCAGTAACCTGAAGAGCATACGAGTGGAAGCTTATGTATGACATAGGGTAGCGCCACACAGGTTTTGGCAAATCTAGTCGCAATCGGAAGAATCCTGCAACCAGTAGAAATATGCCCTGTTCCACACACAAGAAAGAGTTAGGGGTCCTTCTACCCTTGTCCAATTCTGAGCAGTCTAGTTCATCATGCCCAGGTGAGAGTGTTTTAACATCTACAAAATAAGCAAACGGAATTGATGTTTAGATATGAGGAACGGCCAAATACCTGAATTCCAGCACCTGTAATAATGCCCATCAAAAAGTTGGGAACAATACTAGCAACAACCATCATCAGGCTCTCCACGCACGCCACACATGCAAACAGCATGAGAACAAAATAGGCAAAATGGTCCCACCCCGGATGCAGATCTACCATAAAGTAGCATATTAATGCGGATATCAATGATATCAGGAAAAGGAATGGCAGTGATGAAAATGTGTTGCCTATCACAAATGCTGCCACTCCATAGTGCCCATTTAGCCTCTCACGATAGAACACCTGCACAAGCCATGTAACATGTTCAAATGTGCCTTCAGCATGACTGGGTATTGACCTTCCAAACTTGAGATTCCAACAATATGGTAAAGCAAGCAACCCAGAGTAGGCAGTGTGTTGTAGCATGCTGCTCTAGGGGGGAATCTGCCATGCAAGCTCAAGCAGAGGATGAACAAGCTCTAGAGATTTCAGATCTGGCAACATATCAGTGAAGAAGAGAAAGAGTTGGAGACTCAAACCCTAACACAGAAAATATCAACAGTCAGTGCCCACATGTTTGATGACCTTCAACAGCAAATATGGTTGAGACAAAAATTACCTTCATATCCTCCACAAAGGAAGGAAAGCCACCAATGGACATAAATGTCAGAAATCCAGCAATGTAGGACATGCATCCTGCCCTCCCCTACAATCATAAGTGGAAATGTTAAGTGCCAAATCTTTATTGTCTGTTGCACATATGGTAATGTTCACAAAGTGGTACCATCCAAAGAGCCAAACACAAACACCCTGTAGGTTCACAAAGTAGTACTGTCCAAAGAGCAAAAGACTAACACCTTACTGAATCTCTCAAGAGCATGGACTTGGCAGCATACACACAGAGGCTGTGTTTTTTGCTTGGTTGTTCAACATAGTATAAACAACAACAAGGTCTCTAAGGTTTAGGTTTTGTATGTAAAAAGCACATATTCTGTTCAGTAGCAACAAGTAAATTTCTTCAATGGACTGACAAATGGGTTTCTTCCAATAATGATGAGCATTTTAGACCAGTAAAAAGATGTTGAAGAAATTTGAAATCTCACCATGATGGATGTGAAATTGGTGTTGACTTTGTAATAAATTGTGCCAATGCAAAGAGCTAGAAATATATATACCACAAGACGCAGCCAGTAGTATCCTATATCTCTTGACATATTCACAAATGATCTTTGTGTGAGGATGAAAGACTGGCGGAAGAAGCTTGCTTTGCTTGCACTGGACTCTAGAATTGTGCCTTCCTGGGGTGTGACATACAAAAAAGATGCACATGTTGGAAACATTGGGAAACTATAACATTATTTATTGCATACTAAACTACTGAAGCTCTTTTAATTCATGAACTTCAAAAAAGCATGACACATGTGAGACAGATAACAATAGTACAGACTTCACAAGCACAGTGTGGAATTATTGCAATGCTAGAGGAAATTTGCTTGCAGAAGTTTGAGCTCTGAGCACTTACAATCTGGTTAATTTCACGCACACGAGTGAGAGCCATCTCATGGAACTCTGAGTTTAAGTAGGACTCAGTTAGGATTTGCACCACTTGCTTTGTTGTCATTCGGTCGAGTGGATCTGTACTGCCTACTTCAAAGTCCTGCAACAGTAATAGAGATTTCCAAACTCTGAAATTTTCTGTCTGGGCTAAAGTAAATTACTTCTGCTCCTCCATGTGATTTAGTCATCAGTCTTGAGGAGATTTCATACAGTTCCAAGTGCCCACAATTCAATACTGCAGTAGACAAGAGACTGATCCCTAAAAAATCAGTGCACCTAGAATGAGGTCTGATGATGAGACTTCAGATCATGCCTTGAGGAACATTTTCCTGAGAATCCCAGTGTAAACATTTGGTACTAGCTAGGGGTGGTAGAGAGAGTGGGGAGAACACAGCCCCTTACATGTGATCGGTCTCTGATTTTGAAAGACCCCTTCAAGGTAGCCTTGACACGGTCGAAGTCAGCATTCACAGCCCGCAGAAAATGGTCTGCTGGGTTTCGCAGTGGTGGACATGGGAAACCAGAAGCTGAGAAATGCTGCAAACCAGCAGCTGATGACAAATCAATCAGGGTCCCAGGCTGTATTTCCTAGGGTTTTGGGTCCAGAGTGGATTTCCTCGAGTTTTGAAATTGTACAACATTCTCAAGGGAATCAGAAGTTCATGAATTGCAACAATGCTGCTAGACTGATACAATTCACATCAATGCAATGTTGCTCAATCTTGGACTTGTGCAGATAGAGAGAGACAAAGTGAGAGAGGGGGGGGGGGAAAGAGAGAGATGGGTACCTCATTGGCTGCAGCAGCTTCACCGAAGAAGATGGTTTGGCCATGCGAGAGCAGAAAGAGGTCATCAAACAGATCAAAGACTTCACTGCAAGGCTGGTGAATGGAAGCAATGACAGTACGCCCATCTCTTGCCAGGTTCTTCAATGTTGTGATCACAAAGAAAGCTGAAGCACTGCATCCAACAAGAAGAAGCTGTGGCAGCAATTATGAGTGGTCTAGACTCTAGACTCTAATGCAAAAGGGTCTTAAAGAAGTTTGTGAAAAGAAGGTCAGCAAGCAGCTGAGATCAGATCAGCATCCAAGGACCCATCATGATGCAGCAGGCACAAGGTGATCAGTTCAGCAGAAAAGAACTGTGATCAGAAGCAGCAAAAGAAAGTCTGCAACAAAAGGAGTTCATAACTTCTGCAGACAACATGCCTGTCAAGACCACTTGTGGGTTCATCCAGAAACAACATGCGAGGGCGAGTCAGAATCTCCAGAGCAATACTCACACGCCTCCTTTCACCACCACTGAGACCTCGCAGATGCCAATTCCCAATGGCTGTATTGGCGCAGTCGTGCAGACCCATTTCGACGATCACGCTCTCGATGATCGCCTTCTTGTCCGCTTTGGGCATGCGGTCTGGCAGCCTCAGATTCGCTGAATAGTAGATAGTCTCTTGCACTGTTAGGGTTCCGATCAAGTCGTCTTGCTGTGTCACATAAGCAGCCATGCCGTAAGAGAGTTTTGTGTGGCGTCCATTCACAAGAACGTCTCCCGTCATCGTCGCATTCTTCGCCAGCCTCCCTGCGAGTTGATCATCTCAAAATGGGTCAATCCAAAAGAAGAAGAAGGAAAAACAAAAACAGACAGTATGCGAGATCAGAGAGGAGATCATGCTCTCCACAATTAGATTCTTGCCTGCAAGAGAGTCGAGTAAGGAGGTTTTCCCGGAGCCTGAAGGACCCATGATCGCGAGCATGCAACCAGGCTCTGCATACCCAGTAAGTCCATGCAGCAAAGTTCGCGACTCCCCTCTGCCGTTGGTGACAGACACAGACAAGTCCATCCACGTGAGGCGAGCGCATGCGTCGTCCCTGACTGCTGCATTACCGCTGCCTGCACTAGCTGTGTAGTTTGCCTTGTCTCTCCAAAGCTGTCGACTCAGCGGACTCAAACCCCCTGCGTGCACATAAGCTTTCCGGCTCTTCGTCGTCCTCAGCTGCGGCTGCTGCTGCTTAATCTCCTGTTGCGGTCCTGCAATGCCGTCTTCTTCTTCTTCCTGTCTTCCATTGGGATATTCTCCTCCACCTACTGTTGTTCCTTGTGTGTGTATCCCGCTCATCTCTTCTGTCACAAGAGCTGCTGCTCGAGGCATGCTCAAGCCAAGCTGCGCTTTTGAGATCCGTGGTCCTAGTGTACCCTACAGTTTGTACCGCTTCAAGCTTGCCTTCATGAGAAGAGCAGCTTCGACAGCACAGCGAGTACTCTCTTAACAGTATTCTAAACCTGCCCCCAACAAAAGAACCCAGAGCGCCGTGCAGCCGGCGGCGCTCCTCCAGTTACAATCGTGCTAAATTTAGAATTCTCTTTGCAGCAAGCTCCAGGTCCAGCTGCTGCATGAGGAACTAGTACGTACCGGATCAACAGCTAGCTATAGCAGTGACGATTTTGCTTTGCTTTCTCGAACCCCAACACCTCGAGAAACTCGTGAATATATAATATCCTTAGCCGCGCTGATCGATCATCAGTATAAAGCAAGTTCCGCACCTCGGTGCGCTGCTGAAGCAGGTAGTATACTAAACTCCAATATGAGCAACTGCAGCTGTGATGTGCAACAACAACAACAACAGCAACCGCGGAGCTGTACAGCTGCGTCGCTCATTCCATAATCCAGTGCTAGCTAGCGTAATGACTGCTTTATCGTACTCCCCACCGCCGCTGCGATCACACCCACATGATATTCCGATCGTACGCTACTGCAGAAGTGCTCATCCTATTGACAACGAGTTAGACAAAAACTCCCGGCTCACATTTTACTTGAAACTGCATTCTTTCTTTCTTTCTTTCTTTCTCCTCCGCCACGGATCACACTCAACCAGCTGCTGTAGCTTCATTAAAAATTAATAATAATTTAAAATAAAATAAAAAACAATCAAGAGAGAAAGAAAGAAAGAACGGAAGAAACCTGAACTAGAGTCTAGTGCTCCACGGCATGACCTAATAACTACCTGCGAATAAGTTTACACCTGCTGTACACTATTATTGTCGTGGCGTGAGCTCAGCTCATCATGATCACAGAGCTACTGTTACATGCCACCGCATGAAACCTCTGTATATATAAGTAGCCGTACTAGCTGCAGCTAGTCATTTAAGTCAAGTACTTACAGCAGCCTGGTGCTGCAGACGTCTCCCCAACCCCCCCCCCCAAATGAGCTGGGACATCGACAGCTCTGCTGCAGGTAGAAAGCTGCTGCACCAGACAGACTACCCTGATGACCTTTGCAGCAGCACTAAACATGAAGATGATCTGAACTAATAAGTTTATAATAGACACACAGAAGAAGTCACGAGACCTGGAAGATGATGATGGATCGAATAGGTATCATGAGAGTGGCAGCAGCAGCAGCAGCAGTGGGCAGACGTCCATAGATCCCGGCGTGGAGTGAGGACTCAGAAGAGGAGGCTGGGACCTTAGGACCAAGAGTGTTTTGTTGCAAACTGCTGCTGCTGCTGATGATGCCTCTGTTGGTGCATGAGACAGGAGATGGAGATGGAGATCATTGCATTGCACGAGATAGGGTGCAGGGGTCATTATGAGAGTTGCAACACAAGAGGCACAAAAGCTGATTTGACTTGTACTGATTGATAAATTAACCTTACCCCAGTGTGTTTTCTGTTTTTTTTTTTTTGGGGGCCGAAATTTCGCCAGATTTCGACCTGAAAAATATGATTTCAACCTATACAAAGGATTTTTATCTGTGGAAAAAAAAATGGAACAAATACGCCAGATTTTGAAATTTTTTTTTCCAAATCGCCAGATTTTTATGATAAGTTCTAGTAAGTAGCCAAGAATGTAGAAGGATTCTGATTTTTTTCTACTTTCATATCTAGTCTGTAGCCAAATCTGGCTAAATTATCTTATGGATGATCCCCACTTCAGCTACATCACAAAATTAGAGAAAAAAACCCTGCCTTACCCCCATTCAGGGTGGGTTTCTTTTAAGGATTATTGTGATATAGACAAAGTTGGGATCATCCAGAAAATAATTTAGCCAAATTTGGGCTACATATAACTATGTAGATATGAAAGTAGAAAGGAGAAATGGAATTCTTTTGTATTCTTGGCTACCTACTGGAACTTATCATAAAAATCTGGCGATTTGAAAAAATAAATAAATCTTCAAATTCTGGTGAATTTGAGTCTTTTTTTTCCATGAAAAATCCTTTTTGTATAGGCAACCGAAATCACATTTTTCAGGTCAAAATTTGGCGAAAATTCACCAGCAAAAGCAACATTGAACCCCATCACCAGGGTGGTGGCCAGTAAACTGAGGCCTATAACCCCCCCCCAGTCTTAAGCATGGATTACAGTCAAGTACCAATAAGGGCCACTTTAGACGAGGGTCCAAGGTCCGGGGTCCAATGAAATAGAGCAATCCTATTGGTTGAGAGTCATAAATTGGACTCATGGCCTTTAGACAAGAAGACCAAGGAATTCACCCCCTAGGAGGCATTCTGCACTTAGTTTGCCTTCAAGTTTCGGACTATTGGCCTTGCCCTAAAAGCTCACTAAAATGCAGAATGCACCCTAGGGGAGGGCCTTCTCTAGTACGAAAAATCAATTGATCCTACTCTTAAGAATTTTGTGTGTAACATTGCTCTATATGGGTATAAGATCCATCCCACTTTTAAGGATCTATTGAAAGAACTATATACGGACATACATACAATCCCTCCTACTTTTAAGGACTAGGTGTAGGAACTAAGAACGTTATATCATGGCCATAGAATCCCTCTTACTTCTAAGGCATTCAAAGGCATTGGCTGTCAAAATGATGGCTCTTGTTTGACAAGTTATAATGATTAGCCCAGGTGGTTGCAAACTTTAATAGTCAAGCTCATGTTATTACAATGCCTCATTTTCATGTTTATGGGTGGTGACGGTAGAAAACAATTAGCACAGTTTGTTGAATGTGATTAAATGTTACTAGAGGCACAAATATGGGGTACATGTGAAGGTGCTCGCTCTTAGAGGGTTCAATGAAAAAGGAAGATTTATATCAACATAAGTGCCAATTATTCACCTTGGCCAAAGGGCAAACACACTTGGGTGTTCTAACTGAGCATGCCTCAAGAGAGGCGTAAATAGGTGCAATGAATTAAATGTGGCACCCAAGGCTATTTTTTACATCTTATCACCCAAATGGGTAAAATGCTATTATTGCCATCATTCATTCATATTTGATAGAAGACTATTGTTACCATCATTCATGCGTAGAGAGAATGGTACTAAAATTGAAGAATTGGTGGGTTGGGAAAGTTTTTGAATGCCTAAAAATTCAAAAAGCATATGTATCCAGAAGGGCTTTATTAATACTCAAAACCATCATTTCAAAGTTTTGATGGTGGCTAGCTAGCCTTGATGATGCAATGTTGGAACCTCTAGGGCAAGTTGTTCCATATCTCTCATATTGTTAAGAGAGGAGGCATAGCTTTAATTTGTTCTTCTTCAATTTTAAGGTAGAAGCACTTTGAAAACTTTCAAAATAAACATTTTGAGTAAACTACAATAGATATTTCCATAGATTTTGTGGGCAAAGACAAAGTACAAAAAACAATGGTGAACTTTGCTCCTCTTAATAGTAATAGGTATTTCATCCAGTTTGTTGTTAAACCAATCATATGTATAACCCTCAAATCATAAGTGATATGCAACTAGTTCATTCAAGTAGGCCTCTTCATTCGCAGGAATGATCTCCAAACTATCTTAAATATGCTCTTCCATAATTTCCTATATGATTTGCCACCATTCTTTCCATTTTGGGTTTTCATCTACCAATGTTTAGTTATGCACCTTGAATAAGGCATTGTCCAAAAGCAATTCCTCAAATTCCCTCAATTGGTTATCCATGTAGGTGGTTTGAGAAACTTTACCAAGTGTTTGGTGAAGTGTCTCCAATTCACCTTTTAATTCTTGAATCTATATTCGAAGCTCATAGGTATAATTCTCCATGCCAATGTTGACCTCCATTAATTGATTTCGTTGTTGTAAACATTTATTTTCCAGTCATACAAGAGTTTTCTCCCATTGCACATTAATAAGTTCCACCTTGCCATAATCCCTTGTTAATTAGTCAAGGTCAGTTTGTAGAGCCTTCAGGTCATTATAGGTTTTAAAATGAGCCCAGTTCAACTCATTGTATTCCTATTGAAGAACTTTAACTTTCTTGATTGTTTTTTCAACTTCAACACCTTTGGCAACCAGGTGCTTATTCTTTGTTTACAATTTAAGGAGTTGGGTTTTCACAATAACCAATTCTTTGTCCTTGTTTTGCAACATTTGTTTATGGCTAACCAATTCCAAGCATTGGGCCTGTAACTGGTTGTTGGTATCCTTTAATAAGCTTTCAGCATAATTATATTTACGCCTCAAATCTACTAGGTTATTTATTGTTTGAGGCCAAATCTGGGGAACTAAAACTGCTTGTTCAAAGAAAAGTGTAACCTATTTTAGGCTTTCATGTTGAGCATAAGTGACTAATGTCTTAAGAAAAATGTAAACAAAAGTCATGTTGATATATTAGTTAAGTGCACTAGTTGACATTCATTAATAAATTATTCCATGGTGACAACCTTAGGAAAGGGCTCTCTAGATTGCTCTTCAATAACTTTCTCTTTTTTTTCTTTTGAACCGGTCATGGTTTTGGAGAGTCAACAAGTGAATCCTCTTCTAACAATGGAAACCAGTGTCATAAACAAACTTCTATAACTAGTTTAGAGTAATAGGTTGATGCCTTCTTGTTAGGCATTACTAACCTTGTTGTAATTTGTTTTTAGTGTTATGTCCATCAGGTTAGTTCAATTGACATTTGTGTCAACATGATGGAACACTAGTTGATCTTCTTCCCTTTGTTTGCCAAATTGAAAGTAATGGTAATGTGTTTACTAAAGTAAGCAAACCTTTCTCGTTGGAAAATGATTTTCAAAATTATTACAAACTTGTCGTGGTATTCCTCCTTCATTTGGATTACACTCCATTATATTTTGTTGACAATGCATTCAATCCGGCTATGTTCTTAAGAGCAACTTGGGCCTCTTTGACCAATGCATTTGTTGCATCAACTACTCCTTTAACACTTACACCAAATTATTGAGCAATCAATGCTTGGTTGATGGTGATCTTATCACCACAAACAACCACTCTAATGTGTCCATCCTTAGTGGACTCCCAAGTGTGCAAAAACATTTCCAACAAATCTATCTATGGCACTATTTAGTGAACAATGAACAAGCCACCCAAACCAGCTCGTTCTACCCATTATTACTCTTTAGATCCCATCTAGATCCATTACAACATTTTTTGGATTTCTTTTGCTTTAATAAGTGCTTACTTATGGGTCATTTTGGCAAGTGAACTACCCTCCTCCACTTGTTTTTTTCCCTTATGCCTCATCATGCACTTGGATCGTGCCTTGGTGGGTACAACATGTATGCCAAAAGAATCAAGTCCAATAGCAAAGAACCTTCATTCAACCAATTATGCCAAAAAATCTACTAGTTGCTCAATTTCAACAAGTTGTTTAGCTTCTGTTTCTACTTTTGAAAAAAAAAAATTCAACCTTTTCTTTCTCTTCAACATCACTAATTATAATAACTATAGGTGAAGAAGGTGAAAAATGTCTTCGAAGGCCTCGCAATGTCTTTTCAAGTCCTTCTCTTCCAGTGGGAGCACATTGCAAAGCTTTAAAAATCTTTCGTTTTATGTTTCTTTCCTCTCCAAAGCTCTCATTACTCTTCCAAAATATAGGAGGCAACCATGATGCAAGTGATTCAATATAAATCACCATGGTTACTTTAAAAACTTCCTCTTTGATTTTCTACAGCTTTCTTTTTCTCTCTTTCTATTTTTTTATCTTTTTAATTTTGATTCTCTTTTGTTTGCTCTCTCTTTCAACTGATCCAAGGCATTTATTTCTTCATCTTGGTGTAGTAAGAAATATAAAAGTTTCCAAAATGAAAAGACACATCAAAAGGTACGTCGGTTCTTTGTACTGCAATCATAGAGTGAGAAGTGGTGGCACTTGGAAAACGATGTGACTTTTAAAGTATACTTTCCCTAAGAAACTAACACCTATAACTAAATTAACTGAAACATCATTAATTTGCACGAAATTAAGGCTAATTGGTACTTTCTCAACTAGTTGTTTTTTCAACAAGTCACTAGCATTTTCTTCAACCAATTCTTGGGTTTTTGCTCAATCAAATTATATGTTATCAAACCTTTAGTATGAAATTAAACTAGTTCCTTAATGAACAAGTTACCATAATGGTTTGTCTCCACCAGTTCCTTAGTGAATTGGTTAGTAAAATGGGTTGTTTCAATTAGTTTTTCAATGAACAAGTTATCAGAATGGGTTGTCTCAACTAGTTCCTATAATAAAAATTCATTAAACTTAACTAAAATAGGTTGAAGTGTTTGATCTTCCACAAACTTATAAGGTTTTAACTTGTTAATGTTAACTAGTATTAAGTTAGAATCAAATTTGTCAATGGTCACTAATAGTACGATATTATTAAGTAAACAATATTGGATCCTATATGGTCCAAACCATCCTCTTTGAAATTTAGTGTTTTGTGTTTAAATAACCCCTAAAAACCATAGAACATACGATATTTTGTCTAAATATATCGATTTTGAAACCGTAACGACCAATTCCATTAATTAGAAGCTACAAGGTCTTATGCTACTAACTAATTCTTTCGGAGTTTCTTTAGGTCTGACAATTAACTAGTTAAAACTTTAATAGGTGTTGGATCATAATTTTGTTTTGGTTTGGATGGTTAACAAGTATTTCATAAGTAATAACGGGTGCAAACCATAAATAAGTTGAAAGGGAGTGTGACCAATTCCAACCTTAAAAGCAGTTCTATAAAAAAATATAATTGTGGACAGGTGTTCATCCTAGTCATTTTAGTTCCCATTCATTAGTTTTGTGAACAATGTATCAAAAACTTTGTTAGTAGACTCAATTTGTCCATTCCCTTGTGGATAATAGATAGTACAACTAGTATGTCCTAGGATAAACTGATCAATTAAATAATGAATAACATTCTTAATGAAATGTGTACCTTGATTGGTAGCAATGGTTAATTTGGACAACCAAATTGGGTGCCAATATGGTCATATAAAAACTTCATAGTAATAATAGTTGTGTTGGTGCGCAAAGCTCTTGCCTCCACCCACTCGGTGGCATAATTAGTGGCAACTAAAATGTACCAATTGTTAAAATAACGATTCACCGGTTTAATGGGTCCGATGAAATCCAATTCCCATTTCTAGAAAGGTTCTTCAGGTAGAGTAATGATCAACATCGTCATATTTTGTGTTAAATTGTTACCTATTCATTGGCACAAGTCACTTGTTCGACAAAATTGATGAACATCTATGTTCATGGTTGGCCACCAGTAACCAGCATCAAGAATCTTCCTCACAATAATGCTTAAGGAAAAATGTTTTCCTCCAACTCCATTGTGTAATTCTTGTAATATAGTTGGCATTTGTTCTAGTTGCAAGACACAACAAAACCTATTGTCTTGTCCAAATCTATACAATACTCCATTTTGTAACACAAATGGTTTAGCTCTCTAAACCAAATACTATATTTGTGAAGTAATAAATCTTTTTGGCATTATCCATTTTAACAAGTAGTCATAGACATTATGTAACCACTATGGCTATAATGTGAACAAGTGAGCAGTAGTGGTTTGATCAAGTACACCAATCGGTTCTACTTGGTTGGGCAATCTACTCAATGCATCTACCATTAAATGGGATCTACTAGGTTTATAAACAATTTTGAAGTCATATTCCAAAAATAATAATAACCACCTAGCTATTTTGCTAGAAATTTGTGGCTTATTAACTAGGTATACAAGGGCCATGTGGTCAACATAAAATACAAACCGCTTACCTAATAAATAATGTTTAAATTTGTGTAAGGCATAGACCATAGTTAGGGCTTTTCTCTTAGTGGTAGTATAATTTCTCTTAGCCAAGTTTAGTAATCTGGAGGCATACACAACTGATTGATCAAATTTACTGGTTGGGTTCTATGCAAGAATGGCTCTTATTGCTAGTTGAGATGCATCTATATGAACATGAAACTCAAGCTCCCAATTTGGACTAATCAACATAGGGGCTTGTACATATCAGTTGTTAATTTCTTCCCAAGCATTTTGGCATTCTATAGTCCATTCAAAAATTTCAAACTTCTTAAGTAGTTTGGTGATTAGTGACATATAATAAAGGCAATGTTTTTTATTAAACATTTGTTAAATTGTGCCCATTGAAAACTTGGATCTCCTAGGGGTAGTGGTGGTGGCATGTTTACTCATGTTTCAACTTTCTTGGGATCCATAACTTTTCCCTCTTTAGATACTATGAAACCTAGGATGGTTCATAAAATACCATAAATGCGCATTTTTTTAGGTTTAAGTTAATACCAAACTTTCTGCATTTAAGAAATTTAAAAAAAAACTTTTCAAGGTGAGTTAACAGATTGTTGAAAACTATAAAATCATCAAGAAATATTTTCATGAATACATCAATTTATTCATGAAATGTTTTAGTTACGACCTTCTAATAAGTTGGCGATCCATTTTTGACACCAAATGGTATCACAACCCACACAAAAGCCTCCCAATCTATCACAAACGTGAATTTATGTTGATCTTTTGGTGCAATTGAAATTTGATGATATCCTAAAATTCGTCCAAAAAGGTATAAACCTCATACTTAGTAACTATGTTAATAACGTCATCCTTAAAAGGGAACAAGTAAAGATTTTTCTTTGTTGTTGCGTTGAATTTCATGAAATCAATTACACATATTTTCAACTTCTCATTCTTCTTGAGAACAACCACTATTAATAATAACCAAGTTGCTTCTTCAACTGGTTTGATAAAACCAGTAGCAAGTAACTTGTCAGTAGTGGAAAACCCCCCCTTTTGCAACTACATATTCAACTATTGTTCAACTACAAACAAAGTCGAAAATAACGCAAATAGTTGCAATTTATTTTTTGCAACTACTAACCAATAATGTCGAAAGGTACAAGTTGAAAATGAAATTACAGTCAAAAGGGTATGCTACGTGTTAACACCATAGCAATAATCACTACATGCCACTACTTGCCAATTTAGTTGAAATTGTTCTACCATAATTGAAGGATGTTATCAACTACATTCGACTAATGGATGAACTTCATCTGTTAACTAAGCATGACATTAACCAAAAATATAATTACAATTTCAACTAAGTTGTAACTATGTAAATTGAACATTTGGCCAATGGTTTAGTGACACGTGGCACACTCACAATGTTGACATGTGGGACATTCATAAAATGTGGGGTCAACATATAATTAAATGACACATGGCATGCTTACAAATTTGGGGTCAACAAATAATTAAATGACATGTGGCACATCCACATCAATAGTTTAAGCCACATCGTGCCTAAACATAGGTTAGGTCTAAACTTAAACACCTAGGTTAAACCTAAACATAGGCCATTTAATTTAATCTTAAGTTAGATCTAGGCACCTATGTTAGGCATAGACTTAAACCACATGGCAATTAATAAATGAAATCCTACTTCATTTGGTTTAGCTTTTAAGGTTGAACCTTTTTTATTGGCTCATCCCAAATGGCTATTAGATTTTCAAGTTTATTGTGTTCTTGAACAATCAAAATGCACTGTTTTATATAGTTTGGATTCATGGAATGGAAACCAAACAATATGGGATAAAGATTTTAGTTGTGACCTAGGGTAAACACACCTATCACTGAACACTTAATGATATTGGATCATTATAACTCTTTTGTCCATGGTCTATTCCTTTTGAAACTTCAAACAATTTTGTAGTCCTCCACCTGACGTATCCAAATCTATAAAAAAATGTTACAATCCAATGGAATATGGACAAGATATGCCCTTTCAAAGTGAAGGAGGTTGTGCTTTGGATTTTTTCATAAATGTTCAATACAATTTTGAAGCTTAAGCTCTTCAACTATTGTTTTTAAAAAATTTCACTTTAAATAAGTTTTATAGATTTTGAGATAGTGCATTTCTAGCCTTTGAAATTGTTCAAAATGAATAAGAAATGAGCAAGATACAGTTGTTGGAAGTAAAGGAGGTCTAAAGACAAAATTTGAAACAAAATATCAGTCTTTTTCTTCCTATGTTCTTTATTTTGTTCCTTTGCTTTTGAAGTTCAAGGCACATTTGTACCTTTTTGTTTTGTGCTTCCAATGTCATAAAAAACATTCAATTTGGTGTTGAAATGGAAGAAAACATAAAAATGTTTGGTGATAGAGTACCATTTGTTGTTTACCTTAGTTGTAACCTAGTTACAACCTAATTGCAACTCAAATAGTTGTAATCTAATTGTACAAGCTAGTCTAAACTTAGTTAGACCTAGATCTAAACTATTAATCTACGTAGCCTAGGTCTAGCTACTACCTTAATTACTTATAATAATTATTCATGAATTATTTTAAACTATAGAATTGTATAATTAAACAATTAAACATATTATCATCATTTATTAAATAATATGGTGATTAGTTTTTTTTAATCAGCAATTAAATGTATTTATCTATTAAATAATTAATTATCATTGAATATTTTTTTAATTCGATATTCATAATAAATTTTTATCAGCATTTCATTAAAAAAAATTTAACTCAAATATAAACATTCAATAATAAATTATAGATGATATTTTAATTATAGTAATTATTCTAATGGTTTGATAATTAATAATTGACTACAATTAAAACAACAACATTAATAATAATATTGTAGCTAGTAGTTTGGTTAGGTTAGTTATTAAACTATTTTTATTCATATTTTTATTTAACCTGTTGGAACTATTAAATGACCTAGTATAACAAATATTAAATTAAAAAATTATTTTACAAAATAATGGTGTTAAATAACAATAATTTATGAGTTTATATGATAATTTATTAAGTATTTTTACTAATTATTCTAAGCATTATTATAATTTAATCATAAATAAATAAATTTAATAAATGAAAAAAATAGCCAGAATAAAAATAAAAATATTAATTTAAAAATATTAATTATGTATCATTACATGATATGTTGTAAACTAAAATTGAATCTACATGGAAATAATAAATTACACATCTATTGCATGTTCCAATAAAATATTACCTAAATATCCTTACTTGATATGTTGTAAACTAAAATTGAATCTACATGGAAATAATAAATTACACATCTATTGAACATGTTTCAATAAAATATTACTTAAATATCCTTACTTGATAAGTTGTAAACTAAAATTGAATCTACATGGAAATAATAAATTACACATCTATTGAACATATTCCAAAAAATATTACTTAAATATTTTTACTTGATATGTTGTAAACTAAAATTGAATTTACATAGAAATTATAAATTATGCATGTATTGAACATACACATTATTAAGTTGAACTTATATTTCAGCATTTATTTAAATTTTATTTTCAAATTAAAATGTTATATTTATATGCACAAAAGAATTCATCATACATGTTATCATTCATGTATACAAAAAACATTTACGTGTACCTTAATAATTAATGAATCTTTATTGTAATTTAAAATATATATCAAGACATTATATGTATAAAAAAATGAATAAACATTAAACTTCCACAAATTTATGAATTATGTATCATTGCATGTTTTGTTGTAAATTAACATTTTATTTACAAAGAAATAATAAATTACATATATTGAACTTACATTATTACAAACTCATGTTTCAAAATTTCTTTAAATTTTATTTTGAAATTTTATTTTAATATTTAGATGCACAAAAAAAATTTGCATCATACATATGCATTCATTTGCACAAATAGAATTTACATGTAGTTTAATGTTTATTGAATTTTTATTGCTATTTAAAGCAAATATTGAGGTATCATGTCTATAAAGATGAATAAACATTAGAATTCCACAAAAAATATTAATTATGTATCATTATTTGATATGTTGTAAACTAAAATCCAATTTACATATATAGAATAATTAGGTGTATTGAACATGCACATTATTACAAATTTATATTTCTAAATTTCCTTAAATTTCCTTCAATCAAGTTTTATTATTTGTGTGCACAAAAAAATTTGAATCGTACATAACCATACATTTTATACAAAGATACTTTTCACATAATTTAATCTATTAATGAAAATAAATAGTTTTTTCTGTTTTATTCTATCGTGTTGAAATTTCCCAAACCAAATTACTTCATATAATGCTATTGATATCTTTGAAAACCTAACAATGAATAGGGGTGCACTAACTTGGGTTGAAGATTTTTGGAGCTACAATGCAAAGGTTATTGATTATTGAACCATTTTCTTAATAAACATTAATAAAATCATAAATAAATTTTTTACTCAAATCCAAAGGTGTATTTGGTGTTCTTGGAAAGTAATTGCTGAGTTAGATTTAATGAAATTTATTTCACAATTTTCATACTTAAGGTGTGGAAGATATTGAATTTTGAATGAATTTTGTTGCTAAAAATTCAAACAAATTACAACAAATTGGGTTTAGAAGGGAAAATGAATTGAGTGTGTTCACACTTGGGGCCAACAACACATGTTACCTTATTTATCCATGAAGGAAGGTAGCATAATGTCTTAGGTTATGCTATGGAATTTATCATCAAAAAGTTCTCAATGAATAATGATGCAATGATTTTGTTTAAAATGTTTGGTACTATAGTGTGGAATCAATCAATTATTGAACAAGTTTTTCATTGAATTTTTTGAAAAACCAAGATTGAAAATTATATTGGAATTTGGGGCCGTACTTGGTATTGTTGGAAAGCCCTCACCAAGTTTCATTTAATCAAGTTGATTTCGTGATTTTGAAACCTAAAATGTGAACAATATTATTGAATTTTTGGTGGGTACATATTGTTGTTGGAAATTCAAACAAATTGTACAAAGGGGTTTGGGAGGAAAATTCAATTGAATGCATTCAAACTTGGGCCAATGACATAATGTACATTAGTGTTTAATGAATTTTTATCATAATTTTGAACAAATATTAAGATATCATGTGTATAAAAATGAATAAACATTACATTTGCACAATATTATTGATTATAAATCATTACTTGATATGTTGTAATGATCTACATAGAAATAATAAATTACATGTGTATTGAACATAAACATTAGTACTAACATATGTATTTTTAAAATTAAACTTTATTTTGAAATTAAAGCTTAATATTTATATGCACAAAAAAACCATTCATTTATGTAAATAAAATTTCCATGTAATTTAATGTTATCATAATTTTAAATAAATATTACAATATTATATGTATAAAATTAAAGTTACTTATTAGTTGTTTAGCCTAGTTGAAAGAAATAGTTGCAAACAAGATTGTATTTCATCCATCCTCTACTACATTTTATCATCCATACATTTTATTATCCAAATAGTTGAACACTAGTCAATGTCTTGACTATGTGCCAACTAAAGAACCTTAGATGCCAAGAATATTTCAAAACTAACCCGTTAATTGAAACATGTTTCACATTATTTACCAACATAATTCGAAGTTCAACTTGAAGACATTGTCGATGCCAAGAATATTCGGCAAATGATCATGAAGTTAAAAAATGTTTTCAACTATATACCAATGTAATAAACAAATCAACTTAACTGATAATTGCCATAATTTTATTTAAAAATTAAAAAAATCTAGTTGAAACATAGTTGCAAATGTCATGTAGTTGAAAACTTTTGGTTAAAAAAGGGGGATTTTCTACTAGTGTGTTTATGTCTTGCTTGATGATGGCAGCATAATTAGGATTCAATTGGTACCTTGTTTAATGAATAGGTGGTACTATGGTATCCAATTCAATCCTATGTTGAACAATCTTTAGTGGGATACCTTTTAGGTTTTTGTATGTTTAGGCAAATACATCTTTGAACTCCTTTAGAAGCTCAATTAGTAATTCTATGATAACCAATTCAACTATAACGTTCACTTTCACCTATTGCACATTCTCTTTGGTGCCCAAATTAACTTTGGTTAGCTGTTCCTCCTTGGTAATTATCCAACCAACTATGGTTAGATATTCTATTCATTTTTTGTAGATGTTTCATCAATAATCATTTCCCCCTCTTCTGGATGGGAGAAAGTTTCAAGTAGGTGTTGTTTGATAGTGTTAAGTGGGATAGCTAAGTTAACAATTAAAACACATATCGGTTCAACAAGTTGTTTTAGAACTGGTTTTGCTATACTAAAATCTAGTATGTAGACTGGTTTATAAAGTTGTTTAATATGAATAGGTATTTTTTTGGTTCCTATTGAAAACAAGTCTAACTATGTGGCAAACATCACATGAGGACTCTTCATTTGATATTCCATAATGGAAATCATAACATATGAAGTCTTCTGGTCTTTTGGTTTGAACACCAAGTTTCTTAGTAATAGGTATGGTTCTTATTGTACTTGTTCCTATATGGTAACAATATTAGTTCCCCAATTATGGGATATTTAAGCATCTCTCAACCATGGGCATCCTAGCAACATTGAATAACTAGAGTTTAGAACATTATTGTTGATAATAATAATGTAATTGTATAAGGAATACCATGAACAAATATTTTCAGGTCCTTCATAAGACCAAATGGCTATGGTTTGATTCGCCATACATAGATTGTAAGGCGTTGGATTAAGCTTTGACAAATCTAATTGTACTATTAAGTTCTCAATAATGATATTTATTCCATAACCTCCATCAATTAACACATCATCAATAAAGTTCTTACCAACCTAGACTTGAATCATTGCCATTTGGTGGTCAATAACCATTGTTGCAAAAGTAGGTTTAGGTTGCATTGGCTAAACAAACTTAATTGGTTTGAAAATGTATCTTTTGATGTCTTACACAATCTTCAAGAGTTGTCCCAAGTTGGTTACATACTTGGTCTCCAAAACTTGAGTGCTGATGTTTCTCAAAATCTCCTCCAAAGTCTTTTCTAGTAATGTTATTTGTGTAGTGAACTTAACAAGTTGCTTGTTAGTAATCGATTGACTTATTAATTTTTGTAAACCGGCCCAATTTGAATGATGTGGTCTATTTAATTCAACAAGTGTTTATGATATTCAATCATTCCCTTGTAGCTCCTTGATGATATGGACAAAAGAATCACGTATTTGTTCTTTAATTTATTAATCAGTTGTTATTTTTGTCTTCACTAGTTCATGTTCTTTTAACACTTGTTATTCTAGTATTTGGTTACATGTTGTGATAACAACAACTACATTAATTGGTACATTATCAAATTTAGAGGGTTTTGATACTATAGTGGCAGTAGTGGTTGGCTTAGTTCGAAAAATGTTCTAAATTTTTGTCTTTCTAAGGCAATTGGGTGCATGGTGTCATAACTAGAATAAATAATACAAGAATATATCAATGGTACTCTAGTTGGTTTAATAAGTTGTGCAATAACTTTAGCTACTAGTTCAACAACTTTGGTGGGAACAACAAGTACTCCAAGTTCTTCTATTTTCCTATTGTGACAGGTTTTTCTAGCATGACTAGTCTTACCATAGTTTGAACAAGTAAGTTATTGTTTAGTAGTAGTGTAAATGACTACATGTTTTGCAATCAGTTTGGACTTTGGGTGAATTATCAAAGCATTGTAATTTGCCATGACTGGTCCATTTTCTTCACAGATCATTACAACTTCCTTATGCTTAATAAAGGAATCTCTTACCGTATCTATTGTTGTTAGTCTAAAGTATGGTTACAAACATGTTCTAAAAATAGTAGTAAGGAAAACATCAATAGCCTTCACTTGTAAACAATTAGCGAGTTTTAACAAATGTTCATAATAGACCTTTACTCATTCACCAATTTGTTGTTGAAGGTTCTTCAACTACATATAGATTTTTTTGTTGTTATTCATAGTTCAAAAACGTTTGCAAAATTTTTGTTCCAACTTTTCAAAAGTGCAATTGGGATGATCTTGTACAAAGTTTTCACCCCATTCCAGGATGTTGTTTCGTAAAGTGAAAGTAAACATGTTGATGGTATCAGCCTCCATAGTTTTCCCATTTGCTCTTATTGTTTTTTTGAAAAATGATGTGAGCATTAGGATTAGTATCCTTCATGTAGGATATTGAAGTTTTTGATATGGCAATTTACTGGTTGGTTTAGATCAAATTATATTCGGTGGGTACATGGTGCTATGAATTTTTTTGGATCAGGTGTTGGCCATCTATAAAATCTTATAGGTGGATCAGGTGGTGGCATTAAAAGAAAAACACATATTTTCGACCAATCTCTATAACTAAATTTTAGTCACAAACAACATTTGCGACTAAAATCCCCTTAGTTGCCTTGGACAAGTTGCATGCAATATTAATCACAAATGATAAGCGGTATTAAATGAAATAATAAATCAATAAATATAAGTTCATCCTTTGACTCCATTGTACATACTGTCACATGCGACAAATATGTGACTATTTGATCATTATTGAAGGCAAATGATGTGCTGCCATGTGTTCCAACATTCAACTATTTAAAATTATTATTATTATTATTTTGAAATAATCTAAGATGTTCAATTCACATCTTTGGATGATTTATATTATGACACGTGGCCCAATGTAAATACAAAATATTAACACTAGGATGGTAGGTACCTAGGTAGGTACATAAATAGGTGCCTACAAACTTTGGCTAAATACCCATTCATATAGGTAAATATTTAGGTAGGTAGGTACATAGGTCAATGTAGGTGAGTAGGTCAAACTAGGCACCTATTGAACTAGGTATTTAGTTAAGTAGGTTGGGGAGGTAAATAGTTTAAAATTGTACATAATTGTTCTTTTTATTTTGGGTTAAGCCTTTTGAATGATTCATCTCATATGCACACATTTTTTAATGTGAAATTGGATAATCACACCCCTTGTTTATATAATGTTCAAATTAGGAATGGAGAACAAACAATATGGGATAAATTTTGAAGTTGCAATTTTCTCACAAACTAAATTGCAACTTCAAAACTTTCCTCATGCCTTTTTTTCCTTAATTTTAGATTTCTAAATAATTTAAGTACATGGCTTATTACATAATTAAATAATCATTTAATTAATAATGGTTAAATTTAACAAATATTTAAAATATAAACTATACACTACAAATATTAAGTATTCATTATCAATTATTCAAATAACTAATAACTTCTTAATATTTAACTAACTAACTATCTAGTTACTCAAAGCTTGTTAATATATAATTCATAGGTTAAAAAATATCTTAAATATTTAAAAATATTTCCTTATTTTTAACAATATGGTTGAATTATAGGTAATTTAATTATAATAATAAAAATAACCATTATAAATATTTATTTTCAAATTAAAAATAATGAACTAAAAATTTTTATTTTAAAAATCCTACACAGATTATTTTTAAAATGACATTAAACTAATTATTGTAATTACTATATAATTACATTTATTATTGTGAAATTTTTATTCGTCAAAATTTTTTTTTCTAGTGGTAATCAATAATTATAAATACAATAATTTGTTGAACATAAATTAATAATTTTTAATTACTATGATATTATTATAAAAATAATTATCATAGATAAGTAATTAAATTTTTTTAAAAATATATATCATATAATAATTCTTGCAATTATAATCATTACAATAATTATTTTAACTACATTATGTTTTTCCAAAATTTTAATTCAAATTTATATTTTGAAATTACACATTGTGAATAATTATGTTCAATTACAAAATACTTATGAAATTACTATAATTAATTTTTATCTGAAATAATTACAATGATTTTAAAGTAATGTTAACATTAATTACAGTAATTGATTTATTTTACTATAAGAATATAAATTATATTATATAAAAATCTATGTTGTAACAATAACTACGTAGTGTAACTTATAATTAATAAATATAATCATTTATATTTATTTATAAAAATGATATATTATGGACAATTAGTTATAAGAAGTAAATATTTTAATATATTATAATAAAATCCATGTAGTTATGGTCATAACATTAATTATTTCAATTAAATTATGATTATTCTGGAAAATTAAATAAGAATTAAATTTATAAACTATAAATATAGATCATAATAATGATTTTACAATGATTTTATGTTAATATAAAATAATAATTATTAATAGTATTTTTATATTAACAATTTATTGTAATAAGTAAATAATGATTAATATATACAATTATTTAGTGCAATTTGGTTTTTAAATACGTTAATTAGATCAACTTTGCTCATTATTTTAAGGTTATTATTAAAAAATTAAATAAAAATCTTAATTATAGGACATAACTTCTCAATTGGGATACGAATTTTTATTAATATGATTTAAAACATAATTGTTGTAAATGCAATAGTTATTTTCTATTATTGAGAAATATCATTTTGATTAATGTGAAAATTTATGTTGTGATATTATTTATTCATTTTTTTATAAGTAGTAATAAATAATTATTTAAAAATTATTATAATTTAAAATATGTAGTAAGATTAGTTTTAAAATTTATGATGTAATACTAATTATATATTGTACGTACATAATTAATATTCTAGTTGATTTGAATGTAATTCTTACAATTATAAATTTTTAATTAATTCATTTAATCATAGTGGAAATATTTTAATTTTTAAAATTATTAAAAATTAGAATTGTGAATAATTAAGTTGAGTTATAAATTATGTGTCTATTATAGTTAATGTATAAATTAGATAATTAATATGATCTTATAATAATTATAGATTAATTATAGCAATTTTATTGTTATTAAAAATTATGAAAAAATATATAGTATAATTGTCTATGTTGAAATATATTTAACTTATTTGAAATTATAAATAATTTAATGTAATGAAATTAGTGTAATTATAATAATCATATCAATGACCTTAATTACAATAAAAATATTATCAATATTTTAAATATTAATTTGAAATATAAATTAAAAGTTATGAATATTAAGTTTAATCATAAATCAATTAATTATTGTAATTGATGTACATAGACATATGTCGATTATGGCTAAGCACCAATTTGTTTGCAACTAATGGGACTTTAGATGGTTACTGTTGGATGATATGTCCAACCCATATATAAATGTAAACCAATTTAATCGCAAACTAATTGCAAGCTAATTGTAAGTGACTCAATCAATGTCAGCATGATGTCATAGTAGTCATAGAGGGCAAAAATTTAATTACAAAACCAAATAGTTGAAGGTAGTTGTAAATGCATTGGTCACATATTGGCCTTTTTATTTTAATGCAGTCCTCCAGGCAAATCTCAATTAGCTCATCTTCCTCCTCCTAGTGAACTTCCATTAGGCGAATCTTTAGGCAATTTTCCATCCAACTATTGATGTGAATTAGCATTTCTTGGTTATTGAAATAAAACATCATTACCATGGACAAATAGTCCATTGGCAACATCTATGTTATAGGTAGAACTATTACCACTATCTGTTGAACATGTACACCTTTGGGGATTAGAATCAATTGTTCTAATCTAAAAGTTATTATTTTGGCAAGATATTAAGTATGCTCTAGTGATTCAACAAACGGCACAAATTTTGTTTAAGTAATACTAGTTACATATCTTTCCTTTTTTCCAAAAATCAATGGATTGGGTCTTTTGATTCTGAAATAATACAAAGAATACATGTTAGGGTCCATGGGTACAAATGGTGGAACTATATTATACCACATTGGATATGGCACAACTTTATGTTGTCTTGTTATTAGTGGTGGAACAGATCACTACTAACTTAAATGGTGATTAATTGATGTTGGGTGAATAACAAAACCCAATTGTGATCAAATTTGTGGCACAAGTACACCATCCTATATTACTAGTGTGCTCGTTGCAGTAGGTGGTGGAGAAGTTTTGAGTTTTTTTTTCATTAATCATTTCAATTTATGATTCACCAAAGGATAATTCTTAAATTCATGTCCACCTTGTTGACAATATGCATAGGTTAATGCAATTTCAACAATGGGCTATAGGGTTTCAACAATACTTTTCTGAATAGGTGGTTATTCAACGATTCCCATAAAAAGTACACTTGGCCAAACAAGTTGAGTGACAAGTTGTGTTTGTCAAATAATAAATATTATGACTTCATCCATCGATTCTACATCATGTTGAGAACTAGATTGGTGTGAAGGTATTCACTCCAAGTTGCATAGTTGTTCCAACTAGTTTAAAAGTTGATTATGTTCCAATTTTGAATCTATTGTAGTTCGATTCAAAACACGAACCAATTCAAATGTGTAATACCCAACAATTGGTCTGATTAGGATGGTACAATAGTTCTAGGATTGTAGTAATTGATTGTTGAAGACTACCACCTCTATGTTGCAAAGGTTATTTCATCAACATGTCAAACATGTGTGGTGTTTTGTCCACCCAATTATGCCTTCGGCCTCTATTGTTGGGACGATTGTTGGGGTGTCAAAAATCAACTAGTTGAAGATACTTGTGGTTCCCTTCTTTTTTCCTGCTCTACTATTATCTAATGAAGAGGTAAACATAATTAGTTGTTGAAGTTAATTGTTAGGAACATCAATTGGTTGAATTCCCTTAGTTTAAAAACATACTTATTCTTATGATTGAACCACCTAATGAATAGGTTACTATGGTACTCTTAATTCTAATTGCTTTTCAAGGCACCTTATGACTACTCTTAACATCTTTTATACTTATTTAAAACAATTGTTAATTCAAGTTTTTGTGATCAATAAGTTGTTATAGAAATAAAAAATATCAAGGCACAAAACACTCTTATAAAACTATTAAAATTATTACAAATCCAAACTTAAAATTTTTAAACAAAATAACCATTGAAACCAAAGAGTGCAAACATAACTATTTTGTTCCACTATGTGATCACCAAATGTTAAGGGTTTTTTTTATTATCTTAGATTATGAAATTTTCTTTTCTAGATTTTTAATTTTGGTTTTAGATAACATGAATAGGTGAGTTGTTTCAAATTTATATTTTGTGAAAATCAAAGACACAAAGGCATAAGTGCTTATTCAAAAATACAAAGAGAAAACTAAAATCAATCTTCCAAATCAATTTTAAAATAAAATTCAAAGTCCAAAAATGTACTTGTTCATAGAAAAAAAAAGGTGACCTCCAAAATTTAAAAAGTAAGAAAAAAGTTCCAAAAGTTCAATTTTTTAAAAAAAAGTTTCAAAAAGAGTTCTTCATCACCCTCCAATCCTTTTATTTATACCAAACATAACATTTTAAAAAATTAAACAGTCACTAGTTAGTATAATAGTTAGAAAATTCAAACTTAAACTACAACAACTATTGGCCACAAGTTTGAAACAACTTGTTACTATCAACAATTGGTTACCAATTCACATATTCCACCAATTACCTTAACACTTGTTACTAGTTAATTTAATAGACTAATAAACTTAAGGACCCATTATCCAATAAAAATTGAATTAAGTCTTGAGATAATATTGCTTCACTAGTTACCAATTGGTAACAACCATTTATTATGTACATATTGAAAAGTTAAGTTCATATCCTTGTATATGTATGTTGTATTTTTAAAGCTTTTTTATATACTTGAAATTAATGCACTTTCTATTTTAAATATATTTTGTCTTTGAGAATAAACACATGATCATATTGTAAAACCAATATATGGGACCTTATATTTTTATTCAACATAGTTTTTTCAATTTTTTTGTGAAAAGGTCTTTCCATATATGGGGAGCTACTATTTATAAGTATATTGTAAAACATGGGTGACTTTGGCACAAATTATATTATATTTCATTTTTCCAATGTTTTTAGAAAAAATAGTACTATATGTCAAAAACCTTGAAAATTCAATCAAGGTAGCCAAATTATCTAGAAAAATAACATAAACTTTGATTAATCTAACCGAAAGTGCAATAGGAAGCTTGTGAAAAGTTTAGTGATATTATTATATTTACCTTTGATATGTCAAAAAAATTTAAATTAAAAACTCAAATGCTGAATCAAAATCTTCAAATTATATTGACCCACCAAGGTATTATGACATGTGAAGCCTTTCTTAACAATATTACCCCATTTTGTCAGAAACCCCCACTTATTTATAAATTTAAAGCTAAAATTATGTTGCAATAGTTCCATGTTTTGCAAACCATAATCATTTTACATTTATGCTTAACTTGTTTTACATGGAATTAAATGACCTCACACATGTGAACCTTTTGAGATTTTCTAATCTTGTGATTTTGTCAAAATTCAACCATTTTTTCAATTTTGTGAACTTGTCATATAATCACTAATTGTTTTCCAACATTATTGGGCATGGTAGATTTCTAATTATTTGATGTGATGAATTATTTTGTTGGGTATTATTTTAGATTTCAACTTTCCATTTTTTACCTCTTCAAATAAAATTGCTTGGAAACAAATGGGATGTAATCATGGTAACATGTACCACAACAAGTGTAACCAATGCTTGATGTTTCATGTTATTAAAAATGTAATTTAACTTTGTGTTGAAATTGTAAGATTTACTTATATGATAACATTCATAATATATCATGGGAAATTTTGAATAAATTTGAAATTAAGCAAATGAATAAGAAATATGAAGAATCACTAATAAAGTAAAATGACATAGTTTTTACAAATTTTTAATGCAAGCTTTATTAAAGTACTATAGAAAAATTATCATTAATTTAAAATATTTTTTAAAAAAAATTTGTGAAATATTTTAAGAATAAAGCCATGCAAAAACCAATCCAAAGGGGCAGGTGTGGTTCATGTTATTGCAACCATGCCCAATGATAGTAAATTGTAATGCGTAGTATTTTTCATTGTTTTATAGTTATCAACTTTTAGACCTATCCTATGGATATCAATACAAACATATTAAAAAAATTTACAAGTTAAAAAGAAATTCAATTTACTACACCAATTTGTTAAACATTCATTCATGTTTTAAAAAATTCCTTTAAAAAATGAACAAGTCAATTTTCAAATTTCCAAAAAGAAAAAAGTGCACAAAGGTTATGCATATCAAAATCTCAATTTTAGTTGCTTACAAAAATAAAATATACATGAATAAAATTTAGCTTCCCAAAACAAAACTAACATAAAAAGAATTCAAAACAAAATAATTTGCAAGGGGAATGAAACTCAAGTTTCAATTTTCCCAACCACACCCCACGAAAACCAACCCCAACCCCACAATTTAATTGCCATCAATTTTCAATTCTTCAAAAAGAATTATGTTTTTCTAATGAATTCATAGTTTTCTTTTGCCAAAGATTTTTTCATTTTCAAAAATGGCTTCAAGTTTGAATTTGGCTTGCAATTGATGTGCAAGTAATCAAGCCAATTTTTCCCCATAATAATAATTTGATCCAAGTTTTCCACCTACAAGTGATGGCAACTTAAAGTTGTCAACATGCCACCAAGATTGAACACTCATTCAATTTCTATTCATGAACTTCAAATTCCAAGAATTTGTTTTGTAAGAAAATTGACATTCAAACATTCACCCTCATGGATGTGCCATTAAGTTAGTGGATTTGTACATGTAAATGGGGGAATAAATAGCCTACTAAACAAAGATAATTCTCCAATAACTAGTGTTTGTAAAGATTCCTTGATTGAGGCTCCCACACGAACCACTTTCTTCAAGATTTGGTCCTCCAACACCAATTGCTATTGCAACAAATGCATTGACAATACGGCTTAGCTAATCAAAATACACAATTACAAGAAGAATGACAATCTTGACATCATATTTGTCTGTTAACCAAATTGCATTTTCATGTCCCTGCCAAGTTTTCCACACCATGCAAAGACTTGAAACACATATCCAACATAATGGCCATCATGTTTGAACTTTCTATGCATCAAAAGACTTTAGAAACTCCAAAAAATGTTTGATCACCTTTATAACCTCCAACCACATATTTTTATGCAAAATGAACATCTCAATTTCAAAGGGTTTAAAGATTTCAAGCTCATTAAAAAGCTACAATAACTCAACTTCCATGTTCATAGTAATTAAAATTATTGTTGTTTTAATGCATTTGACAAGAACCAATGGACCTTATATTGGTTCATCACACATGTTGATAAAAATTCAACCAAGAAGTGGCTACTTTAGTAATAACCCACATTTGAACTTTCAATATTCTTTGTTATAAAGCCACAAATTTTTGTCTTCCATAACAAATAAGTATGGCATTTTTAAACTCAATTTTTTTCCGAACATAATGACCTTGTTAGCAAATTTTGTCTTCACATGAATCTTTAAATTTCAATGTTACATCCCATTTTCAATGTTAGGTAATGGTTTTTTATAAACCAACCCAAGAATCTTTCACACTCACACTTTTCAAGCTAGCAAAGATTTTGTTGTCATTTTTAATGTATTGATAAGCTTATAATACACACTATGAGAAATCATGTCCATTTGAAACTTCATTGCCATGCAACTAGGTGTCTGAAGTAATGAATGTGTAATTGCATTACAACTATTCTATGGAAATACAATGCCACGTTAAAAATTCATAAAGTTTTATTATAGTTACATGTTAGTTGCAAGATGGACCCCTATATAGATGTAATGCACATCGTATATGGATTGAATTTTCTTGATTCATTGAATTTTGCTCAAACTTTCGTTGAAATGTTTCAATCCTCTCCGTAACCCCCAATTTATTGAAAAAAAAAACCTTTTTTTTTTTCAAACATTCATTATCAAGAAAACAACAAAATAAAGGACAAAAAACCACAATAACAAAAAATTCTAGTATATGTGTGATTTGTCAAATTTTCCTAATTTGTAAAACAACAAAACTAAAGTTTTTCTTGAGCATCCCTTTCCAAGAAGACAACAAAAAGCAAAGAGATGCAAAGCAAAACAACAAAACAAGAAAAACCAAAGCAAAAAAAAATTCCAAAAACTTACCTACTTTGAAATGTGAAATGCAAACACAAGGTCTTGAAAGAAAAAATACAACACTGTGAGACTATGAAAGAACTCAAGTTCTTGTGAAACTTAGAATAAAACAACAAATGAATAATTAGGTGTTTGGTTGTAGCAAAGTTTAAAACAAAGAAAACCTCCTAGAGAAAATAAAAATGTGAAGCACTTGGTTGTCGCAATTCATAACGTAATGCAAACTATTGAAAACAACTTACAAGTTCAAAAAAATTTCAACAAAAATGTACAAGTGCAAAGTGCCTAAAGTTGACTATGATGGGTTCTCCTTAAACCTTAAATGTTAACCCTAAACAAAAACCCTAAACCTGAATCAAAATGAAAATTCAAAATCTTCAAAACCCTAATGGCTAGATATCAATTCTTTAAAAACTTTACTAGTCAAATATGGTTATGTATAAAGGTCGTATAAGGATATTCATCAAATGGTTGTGTATAAACCAAGGCAAGTCCTATATGTCCATGCAACCTTACACCAAGGACTTTATCCTTTGGAAAGATATGGGCACAAAAATTGTACATATACTTGGTTGTGATTTACATAGGGAATTTCTTAAGCAAAAACTTTTCAAAATGGAAAAAATTCATTCCAAAAATATTTTTGAAATTTTTAATGAAGTTTGGATAATTGGAATTGATTCATTTTTAATGTGTTTGCCAATTATGGCATATTGACAAGTTGTTATCCCTTGGTTTCAACTTCATAAATATTAATGGGTTTTAACCAATGTTAATAATTTCCTTGGTTTGAAATGTTAAAGTTGAGGGTTGATGTTTTTTGGTTTGAATGTTAAAACCCATGGGTTCAAGTTTTTGGATTTGGAGTGTTAAACCTAAGGATTCAAGTTCAAGATATTATGACTTGGACCTAAACCAATAGACATTTGGTATAATCAACACAAGAATTGGATAATGGAACTCCTCTTTTAATTTGCCAAAATTGAAACCTTGAAAAAAAAAAAATGAACATAAGTTCAAGTTTTTTTACATAAGTAAGCAAGTAGGTTAAATTTTGTATGTACTCAATCGATTTAATTAGTTGTAAAACTCCATACTAATTTGTTGTAAAAAATGAACTTATACAATCTCTAGTATTGAAAAAATGTATATTGTGTACATGAAACTAGACTTAATTTTCAATGCAAGCCTTAAATTCTTGAATTTGAAAAATGTGTCAAAAGCATCATTACAAAGTTTAAAAATATGAAAAACTAGGCTTAAACTTGAACCCAAAGAACCTATTAAAAAGGATTTTAATATCAAAACCTAAACCAAAGGTTCTCTTAAAGAGGAAGAACTAGCCAACATTGGTATTAACATGCAATTTAATATTTGTTTACTTCATTCCATGTGTACTAATTGGTTAGTTTCATGTACATATTACCATTTTATTGTTCCAATCATACTAAAGTTGCCAACAAACTACCATTCCATTTGTAGGTAGTGGCAAATTTCGAAATTATTAGATTCATATAAATTTGGCATTCTAATGTTCCAATCACAATGGTTCCATACAGAGGTAGAGGGAAAGATGGGTTCAAGTTTTACTACCAATGGTTGGGGGTAAGTGGAATCCACAACACTTCTCTCAAAAATGGTACAGCTTCGAAGAACTTGGTACCTATTTCCCATCTTAAGGTCCAAGCTATTTCAAGTGTGAAGGTGTTGTAGACCCAAGGGAATGTGTAGGCCTTGCTTCAATGCAAGGCCCCAAAAACTTGTAAGTGTTATTATGTTCATGGATTCAAAAGATATAATTAAATTAACTAAAGGACACTTTTTAAAGGTTTCCATCAATAGGCTCAACATATAGACTTAGTGTGAATAGTGTCACCTAGAGTGAGTTTTTAAGGCAAATATTTTTTTCAAAATGATGACAATCTAGTGTTTTCTGAGTTTATTAGTCCCCAGATTTTGAAATTTTATTATTAAAAAAATTCTTGAGATTCTACCCTGAGTTCCAGTAGGTAGCCAAAAATATAGAAAGGTGCTTAAAAACAATTAACTTTCATATTTTTATATCACCAATTCAGGATAAATTGTCTTATTGATGATTTGCCACTTCAGCTACACCACAAAATAAGTATTAAATTTAATTAATTAATTAATTAACAATTTATTAAAAGAAAAGAAAAACCCTAGTCACCTTATGTCTGTCCACCTGATGAAATTTCTGTAGGGCAGGGTTGACAGTATATTTAAGGCGCAGTGCCCCCCCACCCTCCAACGTACTACCATTCTGGAAAGGTGCATTAACCACAATGTTGAAAACAGACCAAACCAGGGATGGATGGTGGATGGACAGCAATTTTCTATTGGGCTCCAGTTCCCTAGGTAACCGCAGTGGTCAGCTCAGTTTCTCTGGTTGGTTTCACTACCTACCTATGAAAGAAAACACCCACTAACTAGCATTTAGCTATGTTCTAACAAGTGTTGGTTTGGTATGTAAGCATGCCCCTAACTGGGTATCAGCATTGGTATGTTCAAAAGTTGATATTACATGTATCTATTTTCTTTAATATTTAGTTATTAAATTACCCTGTCTACTTATTATTCTAGTACATTATCTCCTTTGGCACTCATGTGTTTGGATAATTATTTTATTTTTGAAATCAAGTTCAACAATAAAATGATAATTTATAAATAAGCTTGATATTTAATCTCAAATAAAACATTCAACAATGGTGACTGATCATTGCACTTGATGTCCATGAAAAGATCTCATTAAAATAAAAATATTGTATGATTTCCTTTCCTCATTAAGCTATCACTAAGCACAAGTAAGTGACTAATAAATCACTTAGTTATTAAACATGAGTAATGAAAATAAAGAAAATGATAAACTCTAGGTAGTACTTTCTCAAACCATAATGATCTGGTCTGGATTTTTCTGCCATATTTGGTGTGGGATTGATGGACATAAAAGCCCTCGCCCTTTTTTTCTTTGGTTTCTGACACTTTAATCTCTGAACAGAAAATCTGTACTGACACATTATGGAATTAAATGTCCCATTACTTATAAACTAACTTGGGATATTTGGTAGATGGCTTCAATCAAATTCCATATATCAGTTTAAGTCACTTTTATTTACAATCTCATGCATGAAGTCTTTATGGATTCACAACAATTTAGTGAAGAGGGCACATATATTAGAGTTATCCTTAAAGTCACCATCTCTTTGACCCCGTATCCCCTCTTTCAGTGATTTTTGCAAAGTAAAATTTTAAAATTAAAATCCCAGTATGAAATGTTGAAACTCAACGTTTAATGCATAAGGTTCGATAGTAATTATAGTAGTTGTACATGTAGGAGCAATGAAAATATATGTAGCAGCAGAGGAGGCACTCAGGAAAAAGGAAAGACAAGATGAAACTCAGGTTACCACCAAAATTGGTGGAAAATCTAGTTTGGGTTCCAGTTATTTCGTTTTGTAGAATTTTCACTCCCTGTTTTACAAGTTTGATGCCCTATTATGCCGAAACTGGCCATTCTCGCCCCCTAATCGTCTGACTGTACCAATGAGCTTATTGTCAATAACATTTTTGTGATTTGTAGCATTGTAAACCCATTTGCTCACCATTGTTATCTTACTCCGAATCTATGTTGCTCATTGATTTCTCTTTCGGATTTGTTGTTGTTGTCGCTTAAGTCTGGTATTTCAAAAAGCTTGCTTGAGGTGCGAGTTGCAAGCATTTAACTCAAGAGAAGCGCCAATGAACAGCCATCGGTTTACCAGTGAAGACTCCAAGCCTCCAAGCTCCAACAGATAGTTACCGCCACCATCAAGCTTGTTAGTAACTACCTCAAGGTATGATTGTCATTGTGTATAAAACTTATGATCATGCCTTTGTAACATTGTGCACTCTTGCATTCTAGAATCTAGTGTAACAGTTTTAGGGATTTGGTGTACATGAATTTTGTGTTCTATTGCAAACAATTGGTGTTTGCATTTTGCTTTTGGTGTTTACAATTGGTGTTACATTTTGCTTCTTGTGTTTACTGAAAGATTTTTTTTGCATTATATTAGTGCATTTTAATTTTGGTGTTTATTGTAAGTATTTTGAGGCATTTTGCTCTATGCTTTTGAAATTCTTGCAATCACATCTAAGTTTAAATTGTTACTTACATCTGCTATAACATTTTTTTGCACAAGTTTTTTACTGTGTTTGTGATTAGGGTTGGTTATGGGTTCAAGTACATTGATGTTGCTTGCATCAAGGAACTTTGGTTTGATTGTGGTTTGTGACAATCTCGTCGTTAAAGCCCTCATTGAATTTTAAATATCGAATTTTTTTTCTTCTAGTCCTTCAAATGTCAATGTTTGTTCTTCCAATGATGTTTCAAGTGATGCTTTATCTACACCTACACCTCCAATAGGATTCTTGTGCCTTTGGGTGAGCAAATGTTGCAAATGTCCGACATTATGCACAAAGGTAAATGTCCATTTCAAATTTCAAAAGGACTACTAGGAGCTTCATCTTTTGGCACTTTTGCAACTATTAACTTCATTCAAATTCTTCCTACCAAAAAAATTTGAAAAAAAGAGTAGGAATTCGATCGAGTCTTTCAAGATGTCTAGGCTATTAAGCTTCCATGGGTTGAAACATTTATTGGTCTTGAAGGGAAGATGACCCAGGTGAGATGTAGGATTTACAATGAAGTTGAAAAAAAAGAAAAAACTTTTGGTTCTTAAGTTTGATGGATTACAAAAACATGCAGGTCATTGGAAAGTAACAACAGCACGCACAGGGGTGGTTGTTGGTCACTACTACATTAACAACACTAACCAACATGTTAAAAGTGAGCAACAATATGTTGCGTTTCATGGGTGAGCTTTTGTGGTTCAACAAGTTGTGAATGGAGATCTTGTAGAGCATAAGAGAAAATTCATGTAGTTTGTCATGATTTTCCATTTGTTGTGGCAGGGATGGCCAATGAGATTTCGAGGGTTGTAAAAATTTGTTTGATTTTTTAAAAGTGCCAAACAACCCTCAAAAAAATTGGACAAACACAGCTTGTTGGAGCATGGATGAAGCTATGCATGAACTTGTGATATGGGCCACTTGTTTAACAATGCAGAATGCTTGGTTTATTTATGTGTCTTGTGAAGAAGTGACCACGATTGATGATGAATCATGGATTTCTATCCATGTGTATGTTGTGGAAGGGTGGAAATAACTCCCAATTCTTTTGGTGCTGCAATAAGTTGTTGAAGGTTCCCATGTTGACAATTTAACAAAAGTAATTGTGCAATCTCTACTTTTGTATGGTGGTCTTTCAAAGTTTGACTTGGCTCTAAAACTTGTATGTTTTGGAGCAAACGATGTGATGACATTTTAGGGTTTTGAGGTTGGGGTTACAATGTAGAAGGAAAAACATGCACCATTATTGTTAGTTGTGCACTATGTTGTGCATCGAATTAATTTAGTTGTGCAAACATTGTTTCAGTTGTCTTTAGTTGCAAAAATTAAAATGTTGTTCCAAGCTATTTACAACTATTATGAACAAAGTTCGGAATAGTCTCTATAAAGAATTAAGTTGGCTGAATTTTTTGAGAAAAAACACTGAAAATCTTGCATATTGTGAAGATGCATTGGATTTCAATGTTGTCTCCTACCAAATGCATCTTAGCAGAATCTAAGTCCTTAGTCATGCACATGTTTGACAAACATGCATCAAACACAAAAGAAAAAAAACAACTTAGACCTATTCTGTGATGTGGAAACCTTTATGAATTTGAGTTTTATCATACTTTTGTTTGAATGTATGCAATCTTTGTCAAAGTTTTTCAAGTTCAAAATGTATTCATCTATGATTTTGTTGATGTAGTTAAAACTTGTGAAGGAGATTTCTACAGATTGTATGTTAATCCAATTACAAGCTATGGGCATGGTAATGATGTTTTCAAAATATTCCTTCCAATTGTGCATCATTCATATGATCCCCTACATATGGTTTGGATTTTTTAACCTAATTTTGGTGTGGAGTATTTAGGGTTTCAAAATTTTTTTCACACATACATGGTTCATAAAAGGGATGTGTTAATTAATTATTTAAGTTTTGTTTCTACACTTAATTGGTTGAATGGAGTTGATGTTATGAAACAATGGTGCAATGTTACAGTTGTTGGCTTCATTCAAGAACTTAAACAATAATTCTTAGCTCAAGACATTATGAATGCCATTAGTGTGATCTATCTTCAGTTTTGGGTGTAACTTAAAGCTGAGTGAAAGTTTATGGCTCAATTTTCCATTCTAAAAGTTCATTAATGTTTTGGCAAGGAAATTGGCTTAAAACAATTGTTCATCCCACCCTTGCTTGATGAAACATTACTAGTGTAGCAAGCATCTTTTTTCAAGCTCACTATCCTTGCCAATTGCCATGTTGCCATGAATCCTCCTCTGGATTGTAATCCTTACACAAGAATTTGGACCAACTTGGCTAACAATCAATTACTTTTTCATTGATTGTCTAAGTGGTTGAAACTCATTAAATTATCCATGGCCATGATTATGGCATTGAAGGCCTAATTTTTTTAAAAAAATTATAGTTTAATGTTTTTTTAAAATTTATTTGTTGTAGTCAGGTTGATCAAGATGCCTATCTAATTATAAGTCAACCTATCATAAATGGTGTTATGATGTTAGTTAAACCCCTACCACATTAATCCTAAATGCAAAATAAGGTATGTTGCTAAAAAACAAACAATAACATATGATCTTGACTAATTAATTAAATCAAGGAACTTTAGATGAAACCTAATTATCATAGGCATTTTTGCCTTCTACTATAAATTGCAATTTGAAATTATGGTTCAGTGCAATGTTTTTAGAGCTAGGGCCAATGGCAACAAATGATAGGAGATAGGTACACTAAAATTTATTCAAGAAACTAAACAAATATCCAACAGAAGATGGGTTGTGTTGGTGACCTTACAGGTCCAAGTCATACGTTGCACAAAATTGGATCACATCCATAAGTGTTAAGGTGTTGTCGTACCATATTCTTGGTCTAATACCTCCTTCCATGGCAAACATTAAAGTTGCAAGTCATACATTGCGCAAAATTGGATCACATCCATAAGTGTTAAAGTGTTGTCATACCACATTCTCTTGGTCCAATACCTCCCTCCATGGCAAACATTAA
>Ga0116227_10002957_pt1 | contig 38179 bp, 15 predicted proteins | sample S1TSphgellanicum_FD_89693 | JGI IMG/M metagenome (GOLD analysis project Ga0116227, IMG submission 89693) | Host-associated microbial communities from peat moss isolated from Minnesota, USA - S1T2_Fb - Sphagnum magellanicum MG | ecosystem: Host-associated > Plants > Peat moss > Unclassified...
AAATTACCCACCAACCATACAAGCAATTTGGGTTAGTGAATACTGCATCATCACCTTTTCAAAACACAAGTATGCTCCTTAAAATTCACTAAGTAGCCACAACAAACATCGTTTGCTTATGAAGGTACTTTTCATCACCTTTTCAAAACAATAGCTACTTAAAATCACTAATAGCCAACATCAAGAACTATGAACTTATGAAGGTAAGCAAGCAAAAGGTTCTATTCTTTAAAATTCACCAAAGAACTTTGTTTAAGAACTTTTTCAAAGCACTATCTATTCTTTAAAATTAACTAGGCAACCACATCAAGCACTTCACAGTAATGTATATTTAAAATTCAAAAGGAAAGCACATCAAGTATTTTGAACTTTTGAAGGTAGTGTAATCACTTTTTCAAAACATTGTCCGTTCCTTAGAATTCTCCAAGTAGCCACATCAAGCACTATGTGTTTATGAAGGTAGTGGCTCACCTTTTCAAAACATTGTTTGCTCCAAGTAGAATTCACCAAGTGGCCATATGAAGCACCATGTGTTTATGAAGGTAGTGGCTTCACCTTTTCAAAGCACTGTTTGCTCCAGGTAGAATTCACCAAACGGCCACATCAAGCACCATGTGCTTATGAAAGCAGTGGCTTCAACTTTTCAAAGCACTATCTGCTCTAGGTAGAATTCACCAAGTGACCACATCAAGCACCATGTGCTTATGAAGGCAATGGCCTCACCTTTTCAAAGCACCATATCCTCTAAGTAGAATCCACCAAATTGCCCATCAAGCATAGTGTGTTTATGAAGGCAGTGGAATCACTTTTTCAAAGCACTATTTGCTCCAAATAGAATTCACCAAGCGGCCACATCAAGCACCGTGTGCTTATGAAGGTCTCATCACTTTGTTAGAACAATGTTTACTACTTAGAATTCACCAACCATTTGCATCAAGTACTTTGAGCTTAAGAACATAACTTCATAACATTCTCAAAGCATGATTTACTCCTTATAAACATGACTAAGTAATCACATCAAATAAACAACAATATGAGCTTAATCAAGTAGTTTCATCACCTTTTGAAAGCATGGTTTTCTCCTTAAAAATTATCAAGCAACCATATCTAGCAACATAAAATGATTTCATAACATCTGCAAATCACTTTCTGCCCAAACATATATTGAACAAACATCAACATTAAGATTAACACAGTTGAAATCAAAATCTGTGTAAACCTTTAGGCTTTCAAAACACTATCTGAACTCTTCAAGAATTAACAAGTACCCAATGCCCACATAAATAATATGAACATAAGAATGGTTGAATAGACAACAAACAACACCACCATGAATAATTAACATAGTTAAATCAAAGTGTCGTAGACTTGAGCTTATCAAAATGTATATGAACCTTTCAAAACATTATTTCAACTCTTCATGAAGAATTAACAAATACCCATTGCCCACATAAATAATATGAACATAAGCAAATTGGTTGACCACACAACAAATAGCAACTTCAATTTCATAACTTTAGGATTCATTCAAAATTTCTAGAATTCATTATGTACATCAAAATCAAATAGCCAACCATGATATTCATTCCAACCTCGTGAAATTAACAATTACATTATGATATAACAACTACTAGGAAACCAAATTACTTGAGACACTTGAAGGTAGTGCATTGGGTGCCACCTCAAATTGCTTCATTGAGGTCTTCAACTTAACAACATTTTTTTGGTTTGGAAAAACAATAGTTTCATTAGTCCACCAATCAATCACAAGTTGCTGGAAATTTTCAGACAAAACATCTGAATGTTTAACCCTTTTGTAGTTAGTCCAAAAAACAAAGCCTGATGTGTCCAACAAGAGTCATCTTTTAGAACCTTTCTTGATGTTTCCCTTGTTAACACCCAAAACTTTTGCAACTTCCTTACTTCTTACAAATGATTGAAAAGATGCAAAGGTGTAAACTATATATCTTTGGCCATTACCAGCTTAAAAGATTGTTGATTTATCCCATGGCTTGTTAACCCAGACTTGAAATTTATTAAACAATTGTTGAGTTTGTTTCAACTTCTTTGCATCTTGCAAGTAGGGTGGCAAAACATTAACAAGAAGCTTGTGGCATACAACTTTATCCATTATATTTTGTTGCATTTTAGCATCGTATCCTTTCAAGAAATCCAAAATGAATGTGGCTATGGTCCTTGCAACACATGCGAGGGATCTAGGGCCATGTCAAGGAAAACTATTCACAAGTATAGAATGAATAGTTTAGACACACTTAAAAAGAACCCATTCTTCTTTTGCAATTCGTGATCGCTTTGCAACAAGGACTTTAACTTGTTGAAGCCTATTCTTTTGCTACCATATTTGTTGATACTCCCGTTTACAAGCTAACTTTTTCTCTTCTTCACCTTCAAACCCAACAACATTTTCTAAACCTTCACCTTCTAATGGTTTTGTTCCAAGACATTTTGGAGGATTATTTTTTTAATTCTTGAGGTTACCCATCTACCATCAAACTTGTGCACATAAACAAAACTAAAATTATGAACATGTGCATTTGCACGTAAACCCTAAACAAAGAGCTTCGATTACACTTCATGTGTTCCAAAACTAATAACTTGCATTGCATTTTCAACATAAAACACAAGAGGTTAGGTTGGGTGATCCTCACTATTCTTGAAATTAGAAAACTAGAAACAAGCAAAAGCTTGAACACATTCCTTAAAATATGTATATATGCATTCAAAGAACAAAGGATAGAAGATTTACCATTGTAATGGGCTGCCATTTATTGGTTGGAACATGAAGTTGAGCTCGAAAAATCAATCCTAATTATTGCCTCCCTCTACATCCAATCATTGATTCTAGAACATGTTTGTAACCCTATGCACCCTTTAGCATCTACCTAGAGGTGTGCATTGAAGGATGCATTGGGTGAAGATCTTGTTGTATTTGTTGGCATGGTTGAATTTCGGTAGTGATGGACAATCAAGCTCCATGGTTCAACCATTTGCCAATCTCAAGAATGGCGGTTGTCAAATGTGTCAATCACCTTTGTGGGCATGAGTTGATGGTGCACTGAAGTTAGTTTAATGAGCAATGGTTGTTGATTCAAGAAATTGTGTTTTCGACACATGATTTCATTGTAAGAGATGCCCATCGATGTGTAACTTCTTGACCTTTGGAGGTGTGGTTCCGTTGTAAGAGCAAGTTTCTACTGCATGGGATTTAAAGGTTGAAATCACACACAAATTGATGAAGCTTGCCATAAAGAAGCTCACCTTAAAGCTAGTTGCAAGCTCATTTTAATGTTGCTTCTAAATATGAATTACTATGGATGAAGGGACATTACAAATGTGGGTTGTTTAAACATTGTTGGTTTTAAATTCGATGATATCTTGTATGACATTCATCCACATGCACATTTAGTACAATATATGATATTTCTTATTTAAAGCAACAATATTTTTTGTTAAATTCCAACATCAAGTGTAAACATCTATGAAAATTTATTTAAGGTTCAAACCTAATACAAGTCCATGAATTAGTTTCATCCATTTCTACACAATATAAGATTATCCATCCAAATAATATCATATTTTAAAATTAAGTTTCAGAATAAAGTTAGAATATAAATGCATTCGAGGGGCTCAATATTTGATAACTTCTTTATCCATTTAAAACCCCCAAGGATCATATAGGTGAAATAAAACTTATCAAACATATAATTTGGTCATTTTTTTAGTCCAAATGTAGGAGAAGATATTCACCATATTGGATAAGAGTAACACGTAACACATCCAATCATTATTAAATTACAACCTTGCCTTCTATTATATAATAAAAATCATTTTGTCTTTGAACAAGTTTTTGAAATTATGACATTTGAGTTATCAAAAGCACATTCAAATCTAAAAAAAGGATTACCACACAAGCAAATTAAGAGACATATTGAAGTATTTTTCAATGCCAAACCTTTATAATCATCAATATATGGCCATGCACAAAATTTTAGAATGAATGGGTATTTATTATATAAAATAAAGGATGTTAAAAAATTCAACCAAGTTCAACATCACATTGTTGAGTGCTTTGTATCCACTAAGTGTTTAGTGAAACATGTTGGAATTACAAAAAACTTATTGAGATAAAATATACAAGAAAAGAAAATTTATGCAATTAATTTCATTAAATTCCAATGCTTAAAATTCATGCAATAATTTTTCAAAGGTAGGGGGGTGCAAAATTTTACTACATTCAACATAGTCCTTGGTACATTTGTGTAAGATTGCACCCCAAAGGAAATTGATTACCTCAATAGCATTTTGCAGTTTGGTGCCATGAACATTCAATTGTTCATAGTGAATAAAACACTTAATGACAGCCCGTACCCCATCATGAGGACCCTTGCCATGTCTGCTCCCAAAAAATGACCACATCATCTTGCATCCACCTATCAAGTTAGGGTATCTAAATATAAATGCCAAGGTTTTGATGACTTAAATTGACTTGCACACCCATTTCACCATACATAATGCCATGTGGGTTTCAATCCCTGGTCTGAAATATATTTCCAATGTAGTTGGAAACAATGTTGCACAAATTCATTATCATGCTTTTAGTGATCTGACACATAAAAATGGAATTTAGTTTTGACACCCTGGAATTTTCATCATATGGGTCATAATCAAGGTTTAGGTGGTATGAAATATGAACCAAAATAATAACCTAGCAAGAATGCCAATGCATTGATTGCACTTCATTTTGAACTTGGAAGGTATAATTTTCTGCAAAATTGACTGTAGACGCAATGGAATCAGTTGGGAAAGACTTCACAGATGTTTTAAATTGCTTGTCCTAACATCTAACAACAAAATTGTGCTTTACAAAATGTTGGAGCTTGGGTTTGAAATGCTTAATAAACTCATTTGAGGAAATGTTCTTGTAGACCATAGTTAGTTTTTTTAAGCCTTTTCCATTTTTGGACCTAGTTTCTTTTAAGGCATAATGCTTCCATTGTATTACCCAATCATTTAACCCACTTAGCTCATCTCCACAAAATTGCAACTTTTGCACTCCACAACTAGTGCACTCTCCATAAAAGCATTCCTTTCTGTGCCATTCATCATAATCTTTTTTTGAACAAATAATGGATTCCCACAAGCTTGTAGTACCTTTATACAAAACATTGCATGGTGCACATACCTCATCTTCATGATGGGTACAAACCTCCAAAGACTTGTGATGTTCGTGCATGTTTTTCATTGCCAGTCACAACTCATTAAACTCCACATGATAAATATAGTAACATGTATTTCAATGGGTTTAACAAAAAATGGTTTTAGAAGCTCAAAAGAACACTACCCAATGCATATATCCTTGATTGGTTGCTTTGCACTTAAGGAAAAATTCAGTAAATGCACAATTCAATTTAATAAACTTGTGGTTAATGGAAGATGTATGCAACAAAAAAGATAATATATTAGTTCATGAATGGACAAATCTAGAGCATATATCTAGAGTTGGAAATTATAAGTAGAATATTACAAAGTTTATGGATTTGGAAAGGGATAACCATGGAAAAGTTGTTGATTATATGTCTACTTCCAAATAGTTTTTAGAGAATGAAATGAAATAACTAGTGTCGCAACCTTAATATTGGGTTTATGACTAAGTGTGGAGTGCAAGGGCCCATGAGGCCAAAGGAGTGTGTTTAGGGGTGAAACACACTTTCAAAAATGGGGGAGAGTGCAAGGGATAAAGCCCAATGACTTGCAAGTCCACTCCCATTTTGGAAGTTGCACTTATGCAAGAGTTACGAATGTTTAAAACCTTGGTTGAAAAGGCAAACAAACATCAAATTGGGCCCCTAGGACACCATTGGAAAGGTCTTAAAGTGTAAATGCTTAAAGTGCCCTCACATTGTTCATTTAGATTTGATTTGCATGAATTATGATCAAAAGAAGGGGGCAAGAGTCAAATTGGGAATTTGACTCCTGACCACAAACCTCTTGAAAGCAGGGGTCAAATGAGCTCTAATTGGAACATGCCATACATTTTTGGAAAGATCTTTTTAAGGGTTATAAGATATTATCTTTGCATTTTCAAAACATATTTGATTTGAGAAAGATATGAGCATCCAAAGTTTTGGGACTCCCATTTGGGAATCTTGGGGAAAAGTAACATTTGGATGTAATCCTTGCGTAGAGGCAGAAAGTATACTATAGAGAGGGGAGTGGTTTGGGATGTGTAAAATTTGTGCTTGAAGTTGTCCCTATTAAGTCCGTTGCACCATTTCCATTCAGCTTGCATTAATCACCTTCTTTTCTTAGTTGTGTAGGTTGATTTCATCTTGAACTTTCACTTGTGAGTTCGTCCTAGTCCCATCCCAAAGCTATAGCATGCCCTCCTATCCCTGAAGTGCTACAAGTTAGGGAGTGTGCCCCAACTTTTTTCTTTTTTCGTTGTTTCGCTCTAGGACCTACACTTGGGTTTTTTAAGGAGTTTGGGGGCATGTCAACTAGACTATCAAGGGAATGTGTGGAATTGAATGGAAGGCCAAAACTCCAATGTGTAACTTGATGGACAACCATGGTAGACTTTTAGCCATATGGACTCACTAGTTATTCCAATGTGGTAGTATGGACTAATTGGTCCATAAACAGTTAGCAAGATGGATTCATTGGCTATCACATTACGGTAAGATGGACTGATCAAGATACATAATTAGCAAGATGGACTCATTGGCTGCTCCAATGTGGTAGGATGGACTAATCAGTCCATAGACAATTAGCAAGATGGACTCATTAATAAATTCACTACAGTAGAATGGACTAATCAAGATAGATAGTTAACAAGATGGAATCATTGGCTATTCCATTGCCATAGGATGGACTAATCAAGATACATAGTTAGCAATCTATGGACTCATTAGCTACTCTAATGTGTGAGGGTGGACTATTGATAATATAAAATTGAACCAAATTGTGTATGAACATGCAGGTTTTTAGAAACACCAACATAAGATAATGCTTTTTCCATAACAAGTTTTTGGCTATTCTTTAAGTTTTAGGATTTGGGCAAATCCTCAACCTTGTTATGATGTAATCAACAATGTTTTTTGCTATTCTTCGTTGTTCTCATTCTTCCATCACATGTTCAATTATTATAAACACTTGTTCAACAACTTTGCGTAAAGCCTTAGATTGACATTGTCATTCATTCTAACTTGTACATCTAACAATAATGGCCTGCAAATAATTAGCCTTTTCAGTTTATATGCAACCTTATGCCCTCTTTTCAACATTCCTTTGAAAACCCATCCATCAAACTTGCATGCACCAAATGTTTGCTAACCTAGCCACAAGAACAAAGTTGTCCAAGAAGTAATTCATGGAGAAAGAAACAACAACATCAAGGAATATGAAATAGATGATGTGTAAAACTGCAAAGAACAAAGACATCCACAATGCTTGAGGATCAAAGGAACATTATCATTTCTTGTTTGTTCATATTAGTAAGTTGGTTGTAGATTCGCTAATGCATGCTCTGCTTCTATAGGATGAACATTAGAATAAATCCACCAACCACCTATGAAATGAAAAAAACGCCATTTTCATTCCCCATGGATGTTCTTCAACAAGAACCTTAATCAACATGACATCATTTTCCTTTGGACAATCGATACAATACCATGGTAGAGGTTCAATTTCAAAATTAGAACTTTGATTTTGGATATAAAAAGTCAATACCTTATTCATGAGATTCAATCCAATAAATGTAAATAATAGAGGTAGGTAATACTGATTTTCATAATCCTCTTTAAACAAATATTCAATAGTTTTGACCAGCATGTTCACACACAACTTAGTTCAATGCACAAACTCAATAAATCGTGTGATCTTGCCTTGTAAATCACAACCACATTTAGCAAATCTTCACAATAATGCAAAAATGTAAAAATGTGGTTGGACAAAGTTCCACAAAATATAACACACAACCTCTTTTGCAAAATGTTTGCACACAAATGTTAAACCTTAAGTCATGCACACAATGCAAAAAGGAAACATAAAATTGCATTTGAAATTTGGTGATTGGAAAAAAAACCCTAATGTACATCTTAAAGCTAGATTGTGACACATGTTTACATGATATCACCTTGTAGTAGTAGTCTTGATTGAAAACTATTTTTTTGTCCATTTGATGCTTAGAAGTTCTTATGTATTGTTTGTGGAAAACTTTTTGTGAAACATGTCCCAAATCATTGTCTTCCATTAATCAAGGACTTTGTAAGTTTCCAAACTTTTCCATAACTAGAACCACAATATGATTTTATTTTATTTTTGGGAAACTCTTCATTTTAGGATTGTTATAACCCATATATCATGTTAGAAAAAAAAATCACAATTCCTCCAAATAGGTTATTCAATATGAGTCCATATTGATTTTTATGGATTGTGATTGGATGTGTTGCCTAATTTCAAAAGCCCATTACTTACTAAGATGATAACCTCTTCTCTTAGAAATTTTTATATTATTTCTACAAAGAGTATATAATGGGTAGGTGAGTCCCATTAAAACATCTAATCCATTCATTAACACATATAATTCAAATTTTATCGAACACTATGCAAAAAATTGCCCCATGATGTCCAAAAATGAGCACCTTAGTGTGCAACCACCCTAAAGTCCTAAATTAATTAAATATGTGTTACTTTTTTTGCTATTTCATGCCATCAAAGTTGGGAGCTAGTTTTGAAAAACTCTTGCATTTGGAATTGGTGACCATGTAAGATTTATATCAAAAGAAGTGGTTTGAATTCTTAATTTCCTAACCCTGTGTTATGTTCACACCTAAAACCATCCTCAAGATTTGATCAATGACATCTTGAATTGGTTTCAAACATGGTGGGAGAATTTATACTTGTATGTTGTGGTAGTGGTTATGTATTTAGTGCCCAATGTGATTGGTGGTTTCCTCTTCCTATTCGCCATGTTAACATGTTGGATGGAGAATTCAAACTAAAGAGTTATGTAGTTCTTACTTTGGTGGTCACATGTATGTTCTTTTGATCTTTTATTCATGCACATTTTTTTGGCCTTTATAGGACATGCACTTATGATATTGCAAATGGTCTTACCCATCTCCTATTTTGAACTAAATGAGGAATACCTAACTATAATTTTTTATGTTTTATAAAGTTTGTAATTCCAACTCCTTATGCCCATAATGACTATTGGCTATCATTATGTCCAATTCACAACCCCATATTTACATTGGTTGAGGAATGTGCATGAAATTTAGTTTGCATTTTTTGGATGAACAACTTGTGACAGTAGCTTTATGACTTCAAAAATCCAAATACATGTTCCAAGATTATTGTGTTTGCTTTGATGATCGTCATTCCATAATTCAACTAATGTAATTTGCACACCTACATGCACACATTTTTTAGGAGTCATTGCTTGCAAGTAGTTTGCATTCAATTATTATATTCAAGTATTCATTTTTTTTGGTTACACAATTGATAATTTTGTCACCTTTTAAAATAGAATCATAGAAAATGTGTTTCTTTGAATGATGAGAATTTGATGGCATCATATGCTCAAGCCTTGCTATTCAAAGATCTTATTGTTGTCTAATGCTTTTTAATATATTTTTGTTATGTTTTTTATATTTAAAATCATGTGGAACATACCTTGTTGTTTCATATTGAGTGGAATCGAGTGGAAACATATAACTTGTTCCAGTCATGATGTAATAATTTTCAAACACATGGATTCATTTTTAAGCAAACCTTGCAACATGGTCCTGTATTTTCATATCCTTTTGATTTTGTTCACCCATTTTGTTCAACGGGATCTCTTGTGATTATCCATTTTGACTTGGAGTATTTATGGGAAGTTCAAGTTTATTCAATTGTTCAACTAATGTCCATTATAGAGATTGAACCCTTAGTGAGACAAACAAGGAAAATTATGCAACAATCATTAGTCACATATTTATGGCATGAATTCTTCCCACATGGTATGGATTTTCATGCCAAATCATAGAAACTTGGTGTGATTGTTTTGGGTCTCTTTTCAAAGGACTTATCTATTACACTCACTACTAGGACTTGATGAAATCGATTAGGAGAAATGGCAACTAGTCACTACCATCCATGATGACAATGGTGATATGATACTTTGTTGAACCACCATTTTGAACCCAACTATGGCAATGGGTGTTGTTGCATCAACCAAGTCATCCAAAGCATTGGACATTGGAGGACCTATGACAAAACAAGGCAACAATGTTGTGTAGGCGATAGTCAATTACAATGAATGCTTCATTAACAAACAATCTTAAACATTGAGTTTGCAAACTAATCAATACATTTAAGTTTAGTTCATTCAATTTGGTTTTAAGTTGATTGGTATTTCTAATTTCTCTTACATTGTTTCATCATATTTCCTTTGGTAATTGCCACAATTCTCTTGTTTCTCATGCACCATTGATTTGGTCAACTACTACAACTCATAAGTGAGCCTTTGGATTTCTTTGTCCTTCTCTTGCTTATTAGTTTAACTACAATTGCAAATAGCCATTGGAAGTCATTGAGATTTTGCACTTCTTTAAACAATGTTTTTCTAAAGCCATTGCTACAAATATTTCTTGCAACCTAGAGTTGAATCTATACATTTTTTCCTCTAGAACTTGACAATTTGTAGTATACAAGTTATAATTATCTCAACTCATTTGTTTAGCATTGCATTTCTCTCTATCAATGCTTGCTTTTCAAATGCAATGGTACATGTAGACTCACAATTAGTTGGCAATGTTTGGTGAAGCTTAACATGAAGAATGATAGAATCAATTTGAATAATGCACATATTGAACACCAAGAACAATTGAGGTTTTTTGGACAAATGATATACAAATTAATTGTGCATGTCACATGATTTCATTGTGACAAAACCCTAAAACAAAAGGCAAAGTCATTAGGCAAAGAGTTGCTTGCTTTCCAAGAACCTTTGCAAAAGAGTGCACTAGGGGCTTTTCATTTTGTTAGATTATCACCAGATTCCACTAAATGACAACCTGGTCAGAAGGGATTTACTGCAATTTGAGCCAAATTTGGATTTCATTAGAACTCATCACATAGTTGAATGGATTCATCATAACCCGGACTTTTGTAGGATGAACCAACCACTTCCAAACATAGTATTCTGGAAGGTCCCTCCCTTAGGTCCTCATCGAAATGACAAAGTTTCAAAATTCTCAATCGCTCTCAAAATTGGAACATTTGGTGTTTTGACACCTTTTTGGAACCCTGATGGTAGGTAGTGTTGATGATGCTCCTAGGAAAATTTCAGGGTTGTGTTGGCATGTTGAGTTTCCAGCTCTTATATGAAGACTTGGTGTAAGTAGCAAAGCAGCTGGTGGGTAGGCACAGAAGCCAGTCCAAAACCAACAACACCAATCAACTGCAGGCTCCAAGCTGATCACTATGGAAACTTTTTCTGGTAAAAAACATGTTCCTTTTCAAAGCTGACTGTGGGTGCAATTCAGGACCAAAAACAATTGAAACAAATTGGGACAGAATGATATAACCCAGAGAGTCGTGAACAGTTGAGGTTGTAAAGGCAGGAACTTGGTCTTCAACCTCAGGGATATGCTTGCTTGATACATATACTATTGACATATTACTGAAAGCTAAGAATTGAAGAGTGTACCTTAGCAAATCCAATCATCAGAACAAAGTTTTAAAAGTTCTTGTTCTTCCTGCTCACCTACTTGACAGGAGAGATGCAGATGCAGCTACTCCAGAAGGTGGATTTCTGTTGTGGTCTGCTGTGCTGGCTCTTTGGCATAGAAGATTTGGATGCCATTCCCCTTATTCTCAACACCAGATGCTTTACACAAGGATTAGCAGCTGGTGTTGATCGAGTGATGGAGTCGGCCTCACAATCCTCTTCTGTTTCTTCAGCAAGTAGACTCCGCAATGGGGTTCTAGGATTGCCTTTCTTTTTCCCCCTCCTCTTGCCACCCTTCTCACTACATGTATCTGAGGTAGCCAGGACTACAACTGTTGCTTCTGATGAGGCTCCTTTCCTCAGTGACCCAGAGGCTGATCGAAGCAGAACCTCACCTGAGACTGCAGCAGCAGAAGCAGACTGGGGTGCAAGGAAGCTGGCAGCTGTTGTTGATTTATCTTCCCGACCAGGAGTTCCTCTTCCTCCACTGGAATATGCTTCTGCTTGCTCCTCCCACAATCTGTCCTGCTGGGAGCTTGAGAATGAGCGGTTGCCAAGGATGGAGATTGAAGGAGCCAGAACTGGATGAAACTCCTCAAGATTCTGTTGAGGAAGAGACACTAGCTGCAGCATGTCTCTGATACTTTCAGACTTCTCATGGGTGAGTGTCACTGTCCCATCAAATGTGGTCAGTGATGGAGCTATTTTACTGACATGATTACAACACCCCATTGTTTGCACTCCAAACCTTGGAATCTTCATGAAGTCAGGTCTCTTTTGTTGGCACCGATCTGCACACATACGGAAACAAGCTTCATAAGTTCAGTAAACAAATTTCTGGTTGTAATAACATGATTTTCCCTCTACCATAAAGAATGTCAAGTACTGTTTAGCTCTTCTATGTTAGAACAGATATGATCTGCAAGCACTGATCTTGATTCTCTACCAGGCACAACTCCAAAGATTTACCTGCTAAAGCATCCATCAGTGTGGCTCTAGACTCGATTCCAGTTTTCAGTTGTACCCTAGTCCTGCCTGTGGTGGTAATCAATGGAGTTACTCCCAAATCAACATGCTCCTGACCAAAAGAACCCTTCACGTGATCTACATTTGCCTTCTTTACTTGGGCTGCTCCCCTGGTGTCTCTGATTCTCTCATTTTGCAAGCCTGATTGTGTCATAACAACACCTGTTGGAAAAGCAGAGCTACTGTCCAGTAAAGTTGGGGTAACTTGGCTTGTCTGGATCTTTTTGGATTTCAGAGCTACTACAGCAGCAGCACCAGGTGCATCTTCTTGCTTAACCAATGTTGTCATCACTGGTGCTTCTGCTGGCATACAAATCACAGAAGTTATCATGCTGGTCTCACTGTTCTTCCTGCTATGGGGAGACTTGTTTCCTTCATGAGGGCATGATTGCCTTGCTTTGAAAGTTGTTGGAGACCTGAAGCTGCTGGCTTCAGAAGACACAGTTACAACTGGGTTGTCATCTGTCAATTTTTTCTCAGAAAGGCCATGGCCTCTCAGACTTGTTGTTACAGCCATGATATCAAGATCACCACTGGCATGACAGCAGGCATCCAATTCAACCTTATTGAATTTTGAACAAAAATCTTGTAGCTGCAAAGGATTCAGCCTAGTGTTGGTAGCTGATACTTTTACCTGTACACAAGAAGCAAGCAGAAAACACAGAGACAAATGAGCACGCATTGATGAACACCCAAACTGTAGCCATTGGCAAACTGTGCAGGTCTGATGCATCTTTGTGGTTGCTACAACTCCAAAACATGAAGTACAATTTCTGAAGTATTTTACCTCTTTCTCGGAATCACTATGAGCACCACCAGTCAGCCCTGCTGCATGTTCTCTAACCGCAACCTTCACAGCACTGACAGCAGTAGTGCTGTGTCTTCCTGTTGATTTGGAACGGAAGGCATGATAATTCGTTCTGTTAGTTGAACTTGCAGCAGCACAAAGATACCGAAGATCCTCTGGGCTTGCACAACTCTCAGCTTTTCCTTTACTGTAGCAGTCTTGAAGGCTTGATAGAAATGCAGCTTCGGTCAATTGTTCCTCGGTGACTTTCTCAGCAATGAAGGGATTGAATTGGGTAGTGTTCCATGTGCTCAAAGTTAAATCCTTGTTTGCCCTGGCAGGCCCAGTCACACTCGGCAGCTCCTGAACATCAGCATCTGGCAAACTCAATGATTCCACATGAGTAGCCGAAGTCCATTGATGACTAGAAGAAGAGTTGTGATTGTCAGCAATTGTGCTCAGCTTCTCATGGGCATCCTTTGCTGCTCTGGAGGAGTCTGAAGTCAACAAGTCCAAGAAACCTTCTTGAGCAGCTGAAGGCTCCTCAGTTCCTGCTTGGTTTTCTTCTGGGTAACTCTCTCTCTCTTGTTGTTCTAATGGAGCTGTAGTAATCATCATGTCAATGATGTTGTTGTGGCCTCCATTGCCTTCTTCTGAATTCTTACTCTTTTCCAGAAGCAGAGTCCTGTTCATCATGTCCAGTGTTTCCTCTGGCTGTAGTAGAAGTGATAGAGTTGGAAAAGATAGAGACGGCTCCTGATCGTCTCTACTTATGACCAGCTGATTTGCACGAAGCTGTAATAATTCATTTGATTTCTGTAGATCTGGATTTACATTAGATCCACCTTCCTTGAAAGCTACAATCATTCGATCTTCAATCTTGTCCACTAAGTCTGTGGTTGTTGTTGGTGGCTTAGCTTGGTGGGCACCAGAACTATTGGACTGCTCAGAGAATGTGACACAATCTGCTGGCAGCTGCAGCTCATGATCTACCAAAGTCAAGCTGGTTGAGCTAGCATGATTTCCATTTGCATTCAAATAGAACTGCTTACTAGACTGGTCTGAATCAAATGCATCACCCATCAGACTTTTCTCCATTGCCTCAGAATTACGGAAACTTGAAGGATTTTCAATTGTAACTATCTGAAGCTCAGCCTTGTCTGCATTGTGTTGATCTCCAATGGACTTTGGTAGCTGTGTTCCGTCCTCTTGCTTCAGATGTTTTTGCCCAGCAGCAGCAGCAGCAGCAGCAGCAGCAGCAGGATCTGCAGCATGATGAAGGTGGTCATTGAAAAGCTATGAAAACTGTTGCTATGATCAAAAAAGGCAGGAGGAGAAGAAGAAGAAGAATCACCAGGCTCTCTCCATGAGTATCATCATGCCCACATGCTACATTGGAAACATGCTTCAAGAGCAAGTTGAAGGAACTATACAAGAAGCCCCTGACAATGACCCAACATCTGCATCCTACCATGAAGCAAGCAATGTAGCAGCTGCTGGTTCTTTTTAAGATTCCATGGATTCCACAGAGCTCAATGATTTTACCTGAAGTATCACTTGTGGCATTATCATCCTGAGCATGCTCCTTGACGAGGAGGTGGCCGCTGCAGTCACCATGTCTGTGCAAGAGTATTATTGGCTCTATGATGACAGTCTGAGGAAGAGGAGGAGGAGGAGGAGGAGGAGGAGGAGGAGGAGGAGCACATGATCTTTGATCCTGCAGCAGGATAGCAGCAGCAGTCGAGACCGAGGTCTCACTTGTTGCAGGTGGTGTGTCCACTGTGCAGTGAGGCTCCTCCTCGCCGCCCTGATCAGGCGCCTCCTCCTCCTCCTCCTCCTCCTGATCAACTTCCCGTCTCACCACCATGCGCTGCTTAATGTAAGCAGCTACTACTGTAAGCCCAAGAGCTGCAGCTTCGCCAATAGAATTCCTGCAGTAGTTTGAGAGATTGCACTGAGACAAGTTTCCGCTTGCAATATTGTTTCGAGACTTGGATGCTGCAGCTCCTCGTTCGGGTAAGGAGCGCTCAAGTTTCAAAAAACTCTGGGACATTGAACCCTCGTTCTCTGTAGCAGCACCAAATGACGAGATTACCCGGCTCCTCCTCCTGGTGAATCTTTTGTCAGTTGAGGAGGAAGAGGAGGTAACAGGCTGCTGCTGCTGCTGATCAGCAGCAGAGCGGCGTTGTTGCAGTTGTGGGCAGAAAAGGATAGTAGTACTGGCAGTGGAAGAAATTTGTGGTGCAGCATTACTACAGCTAGCGTCAGAGGATGATGCAGGGCACTGCGTCTCCAGATGCAGCTTCTTGTCAGAACTCTCGAGCTGGGCAACGAGACGCGTTGTTGCCACAGCCGCTGCTGGAGACTCGCTATATCGATGAGGCGTGGAAGACTCGGAGATTGAGATGATGGTCATTGTGAGCAGCAGCAGCAGATACCGATCATTTGCAAAATGAGCACACTGCGTCAACTGGAGCTCCAAGGAAAAATTCTGCCTGCAGCCACCCAGCCACCCAGCCACCCAGCCAGCAACTGTCCAGAGCTGAAACCATAGTATTTTGTTGCAACAAGAAGTAGAACTGGAGCTACACTGAAAAACAAAAGTTTGCGCAACGTTGACTGAATCAAACTCAAATAAAATTTAGTTGCTACAACCGCGTCTGGAGCTGCGGAAAAAAGAAATTCTGTCAAAAACTAACTCCAGGAGTTCAAAAAAACACAATTCTGCCAGCAAGCCAGCAACTGGAGCTCAAAAGCATTCGTTGCAACACCAAAACCATTTTACGCAACAACTGGATCAGCAGCAGCAGAAGAAGAAGAAAGCATGGAATCAAAAACCGAGTGCGAAAAGCGTGGAGACAGACAGACTCTAGGTAGGTAGGTAGGAACTTCAGATTGCGTAGACAGTTGCTACAAGTACCTACTACTACCTACCTACCTACCTACCTACCAGCCTGACTGCCCTGACTGCCTGCCACACAGAGTCTGAATCCACGGTCTGTACATTCCAATAGGTACCTACCATTTTTATGGCACTTTTGCTCCTCCAACTGCCAAAAAGTGGGAAACTAAGTGCGTACCTTAGTACCTAGCCAACTAAGGTGCCTAATAGTAATAATAATAATAATTTTTGGCTCATTTATGTTCAGCAGTAAAAAAATAAATTAATAAAAAATATTGTAATTCGACATTATACTAAATAATGAAGCTATATTGTGCTTGAGAGTTTTGTTTCACATTTTCAGCATGGCGGCAGGTATTTTCAAAAATTTGGACAATCAATTTAAAAAAGTAATCAATTATTCTCTCCCTGCAGAGGCTAGGTAGGCTACTATGGTATTCTGGAGTCCCTCTGGGCGTACTTTTTGTTTTTAATCTCTTTTTTTGGGGGGCAAACAAATGGAGTTTTTGAATTTTCCCATTCTCCGTTTATCATTGCAAAATCCTAGAATAGTTTTTAAAAAAAAAAATTGCAACAAAAGAAATGGGGGCTATGGGAATTTGTGGTGTCGGCAGCACTCACTTATTGGTGACTCCAGCAGGCAGGCCTGTATGATGATGCCCTTGGGTGAACCAGAAGGCCACTGCCATTGTAATAAAAACTCCAAATCTCTTTTGGGTTGCTTCTAAACATAGTACAGGTCTCCCAGGGATAGGAGATAAGACCTAGCTAAAGTTAGGGCTAAGAACAAAACTCCCTTTTGGGGGAGCAAAGCAAGCAAGCAAGCCTGAAAATATCTATCTAATTACATGACAAAATGAGGATGTGATTACCACGTGAGCACTGTCTAATGATAAGGCCTACGACCTAGTTTTGGCTTTTGACATTCTATTGTGTTTTAGGCATTTTGTTTCAATAAAAGGGCTGTTTAAGGACAAAAGCTCTTTGGTTGATGTTGAGTTTAATTCAAACGGAATATGTATTTCCTTTGTGTGTTCTCTCTCCCTAATGCTTTTATTGTTTTTATTAACCTACTATTCAGAGGTTCTCAACCTTGGCCCACGTGAAGCCACGTTTTCTTCTCCTTCTTCCCTTTGCTTCTTTTCTTTCCCCTTTCTCTGCTTTCCTTTGTTCTCTTCTTGCCTTTCTTTCTACTTGTTTTCAAAAAATAATTATGATTCTTTTCCAGTAACCTGAGAATATTGCATTTTACTACCTACCTTTCGTTTCAGCCCTTACTTAAATGGTGGTTGAAAGTTTTGTAATGTATTCAAAACTTGCAAGTATTGCAAATCTAGTTTTTTTGCAATATGTGCATTTGGGATCCACCTTATGTTATCATCATAATGTAGTTAAAAGTTGTTTAAGCGAAGGACACAAAGGTTTTTGCAATATCCACTTGTAGCAAAGACGATGACATCTCGTCTTTTTACATCAATTGGTTTTGGAAGTTTAGGGGCTAATAGGTAGGTAGGTATATGGGCCCATATAGGTAGGCTGCATTAGTGGGTAAAAGGCTTAGGTAAATGACTTGTTTCAAGTACAAAGGTAATTAGTAGGTAGTCAGTGGGTAGTTAGTAGGTAGTTAATAATAAGCAGGTAACTAGGTAGGTTAGTACCAAAAAAAATAAAAAATACCATTTAGAAAAAAGGAAAGAAAAGTATAGCTAGGTTTTAACTTCAAATAATCTAACTCAATTAACTAGGGTTGATTAACTCGGGGATAGGTAGAAGACGAATGAAATGGCCCCATCAAGTGTATAAAACAACCAACTGGTGCTCTGGAGGGTGCTAGTTCACAATGGCCTCGATTCATCCTCCTCTCATGATTCACCAAGCACAACCTTCTTTTTTTGTGTAAATCATTCAGACAGGACGTTGGACAAGAGTAGGGTGAAGGATTTTGCTTGCCCACCTTTACCAGAGAAAACCCAAATGAAAAAGTTTTGAAGATGTGTAATAATAAGGTCCAAAAGTTATTGAATTTCATGTTCTGATCAGCTTGTAAATTGGAGCTTTTAAGAGCTAAAAATGATGATGATGATGATGATGAAAATTTATGAAGCTATGTAAGAAGACACTCATGATTCCTTAGATGATAAGCCTGTGAACCTGGCATGCCAAACCAGTGGAACCAGGATTCAGAGTTCACACAACCCTATATCCTAAAACCTTGCCTAGAAACTGCAAAGATGTCAAAACGTAGTAGTCTGCTGGGCCCACCTCCTCATAAGTACTCTAGGTTCGTAAAGACTTCCTCAGATTTGTCTAGTGTGTTTAGAGAGAGCACCTTGCAAAGTAAGCATGTGAAATTTGAACAGGTTTGGAAAAACAAAATCTTGAGTTGTTTGATGATGGATATCACAAGAGTACTTATTATTTACATCCATTGCTATTTTGGGCTTTAGGGTGAGTGGGAAATTTTTCTTTCACAGCAGCAGGCGCAAGTATTGCAATAATTGAAGAACCACAAAGTCCAGAAGTTGAGAAAACCCAACAGCAGGTAACTTTCATTCTGGAAAATCTATTCAGAATGTGAGAGCCCCCACTTCATAAGGCCCCCAGAAGGGTCACTCAGGATTTAAACCATGATTTTCTTTCTACGCATTGGGAAATTGGAAAGCACCAGTAATATATAAAACTTGGATGTACCCTCATACAAAGTCCTGTTCTTGACAGTGAAATTCTGTTCATTCTAGGTTTGTTCTTTGTTTTCTTCTCTTTCGTGGCCCCTGACGTTTGACCAGATTGAACTTTGGAGTTGAAGGTTTTAAAGCATCTGGTCACAAACCCAATGCTCATTGCTACAGAAAGTAGCAGACTTAAGAATTGGTTCCATCATTGAATACCAATGTCAACTTACAAAGACAAAAGATTTTGCTTGCACTGACTTCCTCACATCTGTGAAGGCACAACTCCTGAGGACAGAAGATATGGAGTAAACTTGAAATCTGTACATTGTAAATAGTTTCACAGATCTAATGAAGACCACTGTAAAACTAAACTCTCGTACATGGTCCCAGACTCCAGAGGCAGTGTAAGTATTTCTTCTGTGCATTCATGTCAGTTTTACCATCATGGTTGCTTGCCTGTTGGCTGTGCCAGGAAGCCAAGACTTTGAGGTGAGAAAATGTTGAGATGGGTGATGAATTTAGAATCCCTTTGTCCTCTTTCTGAAATTTTCTAGAAAAATGGGGATGCATTTTTATATCTGTCGGTCTTTTCATACAGAAGAGTCAATATAATATAGGTTTTATCATTTGCTATATAAGTTCTCTACTTTGGGTCCTGGAATAGAGCGTCTCCAGGGGTTCTCAGCATGTGACCCTGCAAAAAATATTTCCCACATGGAAGTTTAGTTATTTAAATTTTCTCCAACCGCACCCATACTACTAGCCTAAAAAAAGTGAAACTACTAGGTGGGAGACTACTAATAGCAAGCCACCTAGACCAATCATTATGATTGACCAATGAGAAACAGGGGGCACCAGTCAGATCGCATTTATTACACTCCTCTCTAGCAGGTGTCAGGCTTTGATGGGCCTTCTACCAGCCCCGGCAAATTGTGCACAATCCTGGGTCAAACCATTTTGCTAAGCCAAACCGGCATGTTTTGACTTCTAATTCGCAGGGTCACATACTGAGGATCAGTGTGGAGTGTCTCCCAGATGATTCCGTTCTAGTGATGGACTTTTATACTCAGACCTTAATGGCTAATACTGCAAGCTCGGGACCAGTTTACTTTATCTTAAACAGGTATTAATAATCTGTTTAGAAGATGCACTTTAATATCAGAGCAGCTTTGATTACATCATTCAATGAACTGTTTATAAATGCAGTGACTGTAGTATTGAGGGGTATTTTGTCATACACTAGCAGAGTAAAAAATCATTTAGATCTTGTGTTGTACAAACTCAATCCTTCACTGATGCAAGCTGCAGCGCAGCAGGATAGGCCAAGCAATGCAATTGAAGGGTCATCCTTGGGCTAAATTTATGTCCCTGTCCTTCCATTTGTTTTGGTTTATTGTCTCAAGGTGAAACTTACAGAATCTTTTTAAACTAAAAAGAAAAGTTCCCTTTCACACATGGATTTGCCTCTCTTTCACGCTTTCCCACCCTCATGTTCATTGATGCTCCCCTAATTTTGGATGAAATCCCCTAGGAAGTTACAAATTTAACAACAATGTCCCCAAAGTAGGATCTCCATTTGCCTTTGTAGGGCCAAAACACTATATACCAAAAAAAGGTGATTTTCCCCCCATATTTGTTTCCCTTGAGATTTCCATGGTTCACAATTCCATCTTCAAAAAATTCCCAAAAAAATTTTCAAAAATTTGAAAAAGTTTATATCATATCCAAACTTCAAACCTTTTGTATTTTATAATGATGGAAGAAAAAAATGAACGAAATTTTGAATTAATTTTTTAAACTTTTAAGCCCAAACTTTTTATTTTAATCCTCTTGTTTGTAAATGTTTTTACTATTATTTTATAATTGCTTGTAAATGCTTTCTCACTTGCTTTCCTCTTTTGATATTATTGTTTGGTGCAATAATTTTTTTTTTTCCCTCCATCTTATTTGATAAAATTCTTGTGAAAATTGTCAATGGATAATCTTCTAAAAATGAAAATAAAATAAGTGCAAATGAAACATGTGGAATTTATATGATTGATATAATGGAAAAAATATTTGAAGAGAATTCAATTGTGCATATTGAAATAAGCAGAAATCTAGAAGGTCAAAATGAATAAGACATAATGCAAAGTAACATACAAAGTTTGCATGTTCAAAGAAAATTTTGGAAACCTCATGGCAGAACATTGTTATGTTGGGTCTTTTATTGTGAAAATGATAATACAAATGTGAATCTTGAGAATCCATCAATAATGCATTGTATACTTTGGCATAACAATCTAGTTAATGCCACAAATCCAAGAACTCAAGGCAGAAGAAAGTTAATTTCACATTTTAAAACAAATGGAATAAACATCTTTAAAAAAACATGTGGATGTAGATCATGGTTCAATTGTAAAAATATTTGAGGAAGAAGTAAATAATTTGTTGAAAAGAAAAAAAAAAGGAAACTATCAAAAAAGAGGTCAAATTTGTTGGGAAATTCGATCTACAATTTTTTTGATGTGAAAGATCGTTCCAAAAAAGATGATGTGTAGCAAATGCAATGTTTGGAAGTGCTTCATCTTTTGGTTGTGAAAAATAATTTACCAATGTTGTTTGCTGATAATATGCGGCTAAAATGTTTGGTTTTACATCTATGTTCAAGAGTTAATTTTCCTTCTAAAAAGTAGTTTTCACAAGACTATATTACCATGTTTAATGAAAAAACAAAACAACTTTATGTTCTTCCAACATACGCAAAATATCATTCTACAACCACTAGTTTTGATTTTTTAATGTTTAAAGGGGATATATTTACATTGGTCATCAACTTTTTTGGAACTGAATGGTAGCCTAAACATGTCACTATTGGGTTACTTAAAGTTATAGAAACTACAAGGCAAGCCTTGGCTCAAAGTCTAACAAATCTATTGGACAAGTAAAATTTAAGGAAATAAATTATTGCTTATGTCAAAGATGAAGGCTTTAACCCCAATGCAATAATCAATGCATTGAAATCAATTATCGATTGTGAATTTCTTGGTTTAAAGGAGAGTTTTTAGAGAAGTTGTTTTTGTCATGTTTTTTTCGAGGCATGTTAGTATGCCACAATAGATGAAAAAGTGTGCAAAAATTTCAAATATATCTTTATTAAGTTTACACAAGTTGATTTACATAACTTGGCCCAAATAATTTGGGAATGGTAGGTAGGAATGGAAGAAAGCTTGTGTTGAAGTTGGTTTATGCCCAAGAAAACTAAACACATTAATGAAAACAAAGTATTATTACTTAGTTTTGAATTATTAAAAAAAAATTGAACTTGTCTTTTTGATATTATAAAAGTAACTTATTACTAATTTTTTTGTTATTGTTTTGTAGGTTTGTTAATAAAATAGTAATGTTCCAAGAAGCATTATAATTTTAATTAACTATTGTACTTTATTACAATAAACATACTATTGTGAAGGTTATTAGACAAGTGCCGCCCCTTCTAATATGGCTTATTTCTCAAATTATTGTGAACTATCTTTCTCCCATTGTCATTTCTTATGTTCTAAACTAGTGTTGTGGACATTGGTTTGTTTAGTGATGCATTATATTTTGCAATTTTTTACATTTAAAACTAAAAAATAATAATGAATTTCTGCTTTCCTTTAAAAGCTTAATAGAAGATGAATTTGCTCTTGGTAATGAGTTAGTTTTATTGGCCTATAACATTCAAAAGGAGGCTTGTTGTGTGCTTTCTTTTCCTAACATTAGAAAACACATAACATGGTTTCCCTAATGCTAGATCCTTAGATCACAAATTGAAACATAATTTTTAAAAATTTTAACAAGAATACTTACTAATCTTGGGAGATGTAGGTTACAAATTGAAATTTTAAAAAAGTTAATTTTTCTAAATAAAAATTGACCAAATGACTCTAGAATAGGATGTAAATCTCTATTTAATTTAGTAAAATTTACTAAAATCAATGGAGATCTTAAAAAAAGTTTGAATAGCTTGAAAATGATTTTGAGAAAGATGAAAATTTTGAATTCTAAATGTGTAAAATGACAATTGTTAACACCTTGTCAATGTTATAAAAAAAATTATTAAGTTCAAATTAAAATTTTAGTATTTTGATCAAGAAAAAAAATCATAACCAATTGTTATCAAATTTGTGAAAATTGGTCAATTTTTTTTTTCTAAAGATGATAACCTACACTGGCATAAAACGTTTTTATTAAAAAATGAACAAAGAACCAGGTCTTTCTTAAGTTTTTCTTTTTGTTATTACCACATGCAACAATCCTCCCAAAAAAAAAATCAAAACTCGACCAATACTGGCAACAATCATGAAAGTTAACCTTGCAAGGAAGTTTGTGCATTTGCACATGAAGGTGATGCTACGAGTCATGGCCTTTACAGTTGCTTTAACAAAAATGATCACTAAAACTATTCTTTTGAATTCTCTTCTTTTGTCATCCTTTTTTTAAAAAAAAGTGGGAAGGATGGTGGTACTAAACCCCCTGCCCCCCCCCAATGTTCATGTTATGTCATGTTGGGTTATTTGGTTCTTTCAGTTGACTTCAAACAACATTGACTAAAAGCCTAAAATTTAAGTTTAAAGCTAGATTTAATGACAGTTAGCACACACACTTAACACCAAGTTAATGCCACCTACCAACTAGGATGCCACATCATTGACAAATGCTACCTAACATTAGGTATGTGAATGCACCCCAACTGGCTTTGATTTTTTGTGTTCCCTAAAACCCAAAATCAGGAGATCCTCCTTGTTCTGCAAACCTTTAAACTTGAATTTAATGGTTCCTTTGAAAACCGGGAACAAGCCAACGCTGGTTCTGATGTTATGCCTTATTTGTGGATGAACCAACACCAATTTTGTATACCCTCCTACTTCCACCTCATATTACCTAGGTAACTACTGGTGTTAGCTGGGTCTTGGTTTATATTGGACCCATTGGGTTTGGATTTAGGGTTTGAAAAAAAAAAAGGAACACCTTTTAGTTTCATGTCTAATTAATATTTTTAGAAAATTAAACCTATTGATTCCAGTCGGGTTCAAATTTTTTTGCATTTGATAGGTCTAATTATTGTACGACCCTTCAATTCCAGTCCTGGTTTTAGGTTGGGTCTGATTCCAACTCATTAGATAGTGGGGATTTATTTTCTTATTTTTCCATTACACAATGAACTAGATACTCATGAACTAAATATCATATGTAAGTTCCAGCGCACACTAGCTACGAAAGTGAATAATTATCATAGCTAAGTAAGTATGAAATGAGGGTAGTTCTTGTGTAAGTACACGAGGCACTTGGTGGCAATGAGGTAGGTAGACACATGTGGATGGTTAATACATAGCTAACCAGCATGATGAGCTATGGAATACCAGCACACATGATCACTTAACTTATAAACCAGACCAACATCACATGCTACCAAACCCAATACCATTCTTTTATATTTCCCTATTGCTAAGCTGCTTGTCTATCTAAGCTGCTTTCAACATGGCTGCCATCTTGATTTTGAGTGTAAGTGGTTATTTCCAATGTTGGGTGGTACTCTCTTTTTCAAATCCTAAACCCTAGGGATATGGAGTGCCAATTTCCTTCTCAAATTTCATTTCTGTAGACATTTCTGGCACTCCATATCTGCAACTTAGTAGGTATAACTGATACCACACCACAACTAGTTTATAGTTTATACTACAAGATGTGTTTTGCATTTATTATAGTTTTTAAATGGAATATCAACTGTCAAAATAGCATTCCATTTTTAAATGATATTCCAACTTTGAAAAAAATTGGGCATGATTGTCTTTGCCATGATTGTCTTTGCTATGTTAATAAATAACTAGCATGGCCTGTGCCACTGGCCCAAGTGTGAACAGGACCTTGAAAATAGACCTCAATTGTGAAAAAAAAAATTCTAATTTTTAATTAATTTTCAATGACGGAAATTACTCAAAATTCAATATTTTCCCCATCTTAGGTGCAAAAATTATGAAATCATCTCCAAGAAATCCCACTCATCAAGGGCTTCCCAACAATACTGTCCCTAATTTCCCTAATATTTTATAAATTTTGTTAAATTTTCTATGACAAAATTGTTTAATAATCCATAACTCTTGCATCATAGGTGTAAATACTACCACACCACCTTGGTGGACTCCTACTCATCAAGGCTTTACAATTGCACCAAGAACACAGCATGGAGCACCATGGTTTGTAAGATCTCAACACAACAAATAACCTACCTTCCTTAATAAATAGATTAGTTTGGGGGTATGCCTTCCAAGTTCTTTTTTTTTCTTTTGCAATGAGCGCCTTTGATTAGCACATCACAAAAAGGTTCTAAAACATTGGAGACTCCACAATGTAGAAGTAATCACTCCAAACATAAAATCAGTTTCTAACATTTGCCCAAGTATATAGGTTGCAAGAGGACAATGTTGGGCAAAGCATATGGGACAAAGTGAGGTGCTATTGGGAACATGTTGGGGACCCAATGTGATCCAACACCTCCCTGAAACATAAAAAAGCGAGTCTATAGGGTGCATGCTGCAATTCCTCATTGCCTGAGGTATTCCTAGCTGTGGTCATCACCTTATATTTTGGCCTAGGTTAATGGCAGGGGCATGAATTGTGGGGACATTGTTTACTTCTTATGTGTCTCTAGATCAAAATTCATGTTCAAACCTCTAGTGCAGTATCAGTTTCTATAAACTGACATCCACCATATTATTTATGGTGCTCTAAAATTAGGCTTCATAACTTATGTAATTCTCAATTGCTTGACATTTTTTGACTGGCACACACATACACAAAGTCACATATAATGCCCCAGGTAATCTAGCCAAGATATCATTCAGAATGATCAGACCAATGTGTGAAGGAAGGCCTGGACGAGAGGGGGTTTCTTGTTCTTCAGTGTTGGTGGGAACATGTGTCAAGACAAATGTGAGAGCATCTCCACCGCCACAACACTAAACACATCTTAATATGAAGTCAGTTGGGTGTTTAACAATCCCATATCAACACCCATACACATGAATAAGTCTAGTAAACAATTGAAAGATTACTTAAGGCTGTCCATCTAGGCCAATCATTATCATTGCTGACCAATCCATAACACAATTCTTTTTACGGGTATTCTTTTTTTATGGTCATAGTATCCTCATCATATTTAGTGCACAACAAGGAGGTTTCACACCATTCTCCTGCAAAATCTAATGTAATGGTGTGTTTATTAGTAAGAGGTGGAGATGCTCTTAGTTGTCATTCATAATTAGAGCCTCTTCACCATAAGGCTACTATCCCTTGTCCAGTATATCTTAAGGCAATTGAGAAGCATATTGAGAAGGAGAATAGAGGTAGCATCTTGAAAGAAGAGGGGGGGAGGGGAGGGGGAGAGGGGGAAACATTTGTGACATGCCCTTGATCAACTTAAAATGAACTGATGTCATTGGAATCTGCTAACCTGAAGGCACCTTACTTTTCAGTGCCTTGCAGATGTGTGGTAGACACCATGGACTCTAGAAGGAAGAGTATGCACTATAAAGGACCTCCAGGTACAAAGAAAAATTTAGGTCAAGTTTTTGTGTTAGGGTAAAGCATAGCGAGGAGGGCAGTTATGCTTTTGATCCAAGGGTAGAGCCCAAGGTATATGGCAGAAACCACCTGCTCCAAGGGTTTTACCCAGCTCAATCTCAGGGCTCTATCCAGTGTAACAACCTCGGAGAGGTTTTGTAGTGTAATTTGAGGCAACTTACATAGCGCAATTAGGGAGCAGGGATTTTTGTGTAAGCTTCCTAGGGTGGGGGCGGAAGGTAATGTGCAACGTCAGATCACCTTGTTTGTTATGAAGGGGACGACACTCATATAGTGCCTTCTCCTAACATAACTGGTTTTCTCACTATTGATTCACATAGCAATTATGTTCTAAAGCATGGATTTGCATTCAAATGGACACTAACAACATAAAAAGTATAGCTGCGGAGTGCTTGTCTGACCAAGAATAAAGCTTACAAAAGTGCCTAAAGGTGCATTCACACTTGGTGTTAAGGACTCTAATATTAAGTCCCCTAACACCAAGTTAGTCATCGAGGACCTAAACTTATTTACCATGAAAATTTTATGTTAACATTCACTTAATGTTAAACAATCACCCATTTGAAATTGGGTGCCACCTGAGATGCCACCTAGATTTTCACTTAACACTGACTTAACATTAGGTGTGAATGCACCTTAAATAGGCCACCAAAACCAATTACATTGGGTAAAATCCTTCGATGGGAATTTCCCAAAAATTTGGTACCGATACTCACCTCCATAGGCCCATTTCTGCAGGAATGCTACTGTTCTAGAGCTTATACCCTGCACCCAATATCTGGAAGTAAAATAAGTGCACTTGCAATGATGGGTTAGTGTGGTTTTCCTCCACTATGGAACTAGGTTTACAAGGTGAAGGCATCTTGTACAGGGCATGACACACACACCTGAAACGAGGACAGACCCAAATTCAAGTGTTGAGGAGGAGGCCTTTGTCAATCCCTAGGGAAGATCCCTTGACATGCTGTAATTAAAGCCTGTTCACGTTTTGGCTCTCTTCTTTAGGACATTTGTGGGGCCAGAATTTTGCTCAGTTTTTTGAGCACTGCCTGGGGGCGGGGAGGAAAGGGGCATTTATCCTACAAATGGTAAGGCCCCTGTTTGGTGAACTATGAGAACTGCTAACGGTCATAGGAAGCTGGAGTTTACTATTTTAAGCCAGTTCCCACAAGTTTTCAGAGGGTCAAGCTCCTCATTATGGGAAAACCTCTGCCTAGATTTTCAGTGTATGTGCATGCATGGTTACAGGGCGGAAAACCTGACCTGTGGGCATTCCGTTTTCTGAAATGCTATGCATCATGTTTTTGTTTTGCATAATACCCAGTAGGTACCTGTTTCATACCCATCGGGTATTTTAAAAAATCATCGATTTCCATGTCATGTAACACCCTCAACTGTGGGCATCACCAGAATCAGGCCCACCTTGGCTCCACCTCATGCAGGCCCTTATTCCAATAATGGCTGAAGCCTTGGCCATTACCCTACACTAATAACCTTGGAGGAAATACTTTCCACTGTCTTTCATCTTTTAGGTGAGGGTGGCTACAATTCACTGAAATCAATGGTTGAGATGTGAGGAGGATGTAATTAGCTCCTGAGCACAATCTAATCCATAACAACCTCCTATCCTTGAAGTGGGTGGTTGCGTCCAGTGATGTCCTTCAAGTAACGAAAGGGATATTTCTCCAAAGTACTCAAAGGAAAGTCCTTGATGGTGCTCTAGCACTCAGTTTGGCAGTTTTTTATTGGTGTTGATGTGTTGATCTTCCTTCCAAATAGCTTTTGGTACATTAAGTTTTTCTAAGGTGTGTCTTTTGGACAAGGCACATTGATGATGAACTCTTGAGCTAAGAGAGCTGCAATTGATCTTCAGCCTTGACAACTACCAGAAGGTGTTGTAGAGCTGCTGCATCCATCAGACATTGAGCACCAGCTGCCATGACAACTTCCTAAATTGCGTTAGTTTATTGGCCATGTGCCATGTGGATGAAACAAACACAACTTAGGTGAGAGTAAAGCATTGCACATTAAAACAAAATGTTTTGAAGCCTCCAATTTACAAGTGAAGTTGAAGTTGAGGAAGTAACATGTGCCATGATACTAACCATTGAGAATTTTGAGAGCTCAAGTTTGTGACAATGCTGTAGGTCAAGCAATCCACAAATTTGAGAGTTTGCTTCAACCATCTCAGCCTCAACTAGACAAATGAGTAGACATTGTGTGCAACAACCCCCTACAAATGCCATGTGAAACCTCGATGCACTCAAACTTAAATTTTTGTTTCCAAGCCTCAATATAGCAAAAGTACTAGACAATTGTGTTGAAAGGTGTGTATGTAAAATGCTCTTTTGGTTTGAAAAGAGTTCTTATGTTCTTTGAACAATGAACTTTACCATAAATCAACATCTACTTCAACCTCACTTTTCACTTCCTTCATACTTGAAGTGGTGAATGCCCTAAGAGAAATCTTGAAGCCCACAAAAGAATAATTCATTCACACAAGATCACACCACACACAGATCACAACTAGGTTGCATTATATGAACTTTGTATACACTGACATGTTCTAAATTATAGGTTGAAAAGTTCCTTGCAAATGCAAAAGGCTTTAAATCAACACAAAATGTCAACGGATCATTCACCTAACCAAATAGAATGGGAGTGGAGATCTAAATGACAAATTTTGAATTGATATGTTGGATTTAGATTTGGAAAATAGATTCACAAGGTGATCTTCATTTCTAGTCTTGAGGAGTGATAGGATTAATGGGCAAGTTTATAGCCCTATTTAGTAATGATTTGTCCCAATTGACTAAAGCTCTCAACTACCATTTTTGGCACTCAATTGTTTCCATTGCAAAGAAATTGCCACCATGGAAAATAAATGAAGCTTAAAATTGTAAAAAATTGGTAATTCGGTTTTCATTGCTAACAATAATTTATGTGAAACCATCTCACAATTCAAAAAAAATTCATCTCACTACCAAAGAAATAAAAGGACCTAATCCAAGAACCCCATTAACATATGATGGCATATAATGCAAAATATTGGTCGTAGTTTTCAAATTAAATCATATTTTTAAAATTGTAACAAGAGAAGTTTCAAGCATTTGAACTTGCTTACACACACCTACTTCAATATTGTTCACTATGCAAAAATAACAACATATAAGAACACTTGAGCTAAAAAGAAATTGTAACATAAACATTAACATAGACATAAACTTGGTTTAATATTTTGTCAAACTCAAACTCCCTTGTGTTGGATAAAAGTTTGGTTTTAATCCAATGCATACACATTTCAAGCTTGTTTTTCAAGTGAAATCCAACTTTTTTTAGTCCTAACTAGCTATGTCAATTATTTAATATTTAATCCTCTTTGCTTCTTTCCATTAGCCAAAAGACAAATATCTCTTCCCTTGGATAATGGATCCCCCAGGAGAATTGGGAGAGACTTAACAATCATAAGAAGAAAACAAGATTGCATAATTACTACAATAGATGACTTTAAAAACACATTGAACTTTCCACTTTCAAAGCTTTTGAAACAAATAAAATATATGAACTAGATAGACAAGGAGGAGATGTTCTCCATATGATAGTTTGAAAACTAAAAAGTATAGACCTTGGTGATATTCTCTTAAAATCATAGATAAATTTGCAAAGATAAATTTGATACTTTATGATGGAAATTAAAGATCAAGATCCAATTATGGCCAAGGATAATCATTGCAAATGGCAAATAATTATGACCTTTTCTACTTGATTTAATGAAGACCTAGCCATGAAATCCCATGATTCCCATCTAAATGTGTTTAAGAAAAGTTTGTTCCAATGTGGAAAAGTGCAAAAGGTAAGTTCCTTATTAGTTTTACAAGGTAGAAGTTCTCATAATATCATTTTTAAAAAGTTGCATAAGGTTAATTATCAAGCCACAAGTGATAGAAAACATGTTACATGTCTTTATGATAGTTGGAGAAAAAAATCACTATCAATTTGTCATTATCATTGCATGTTGAATTCATTTTCAATCAAATCAAGCAATTATAACTAGGGAAGATAAAAGGAGTTCATAATATTAGCTATAAAAAAAATTAAGCATTATGTTTCAAGTTTGGGGTGAATGCATGGTCAATTAGACTAAAAGAATAGTCTATGAATTTGTAAATTTTGGGTCATGTGAGAAAATGGTAAAGAAGTGTAGTCTAAAATGCTTTTATTTCAAAAAAATTGCATAGATGCATGAAAGATTTATAAATTAGAAATCTAAAAATTCAAGTGGGCAAAAAAAATAAAAATGTATAAATACTTTAATTTCAAATGAACAAAATAAACATATCGAAATGTTACCTATTTACAACTGGGTGCAAGTATAGAGATAGGAGCCAAAAACCATGTCAAATAGTGGTGAAAACTATGAACTTTTTTACATATGTTTTTTTTTGACATTTTAAAACTATGTTAATCATTCCAAGTTGTGTTAAATGATTAATATGAAGGTTGAGGAATTCCTAAAATTCATCAAATTAAATTTTGGGTTTTGGTTTTTTAAAAGGACATTCGAACTTGAATAGGTGTTGCATCAAATGAAGTTAATTTTACAAAGGACTAGGTGAAGGACTATTGGAATAACATAATTTTGATGGTGAAAAAATTTAGATGATAGCAACCTACTACCCAAGTTCACAAAACATTCACAATTTAAAAGATATGGAATTTAAAATTTTTTAAAATTCAAAAATTTTTTAAAATTTTAAAATTTCAAAAGTCCTTTACCACATGTAAATGGGGGTGTAATGTGCATGACATACAAAACAAAGTTGTAGTTTATGATATTAAAAAAAAAACCTAAAATAGTTAGCATATTTTGGTATGATTCAAAATTATGATAAATTTTCAAGGTGAAATGCAGACTTTGGCAAAATTTACACACTTTGAAAAATTCATATTTATTCAAAAATGATTAATAGAAAACATATGATCTATTGGGGCAACTATATGTATTTTTAGTAACAAGTTGCAAAAGATTTCATTAAAAAAAAATTTCATATGAAAAAGTGAAAAAGGACTAAAAATAACTCATAATCCTTTTGTAAAATAATCCCATTGGCTCCTATCTATGTACTTGCACCCAAGTTCATTTTGAAGGTTAAACTATGGATGGAATAATAGGAAAGTAAGGTCAAGTGACTTGATATGTAAACAAAAAATTGAACATCGACATGTATAGTCTTTGATTCAAATTTCATTGCCCACCCACTCACAAATCTCCCACACACATTTAGCCCAATCCTTTTCAATCATTTGTTGTGTTTTCATTTCCATATTTTTCATCGAAACATGGATTTGTTTTGAATGAATGAAATGTAAGGTTGCAAACAAGCACAAAACTGAGTTCTATTGTAAGTGCATGTTAAAGTTTGTTGAAATAGCTTGACCTTGTTGGTGGGTTTAAACATTTTTTTAAAACTTGTCTTTTGCAATTGTCATTTACAATTAATTTCAACTGCATGACATATTGTATATACAACATATATACAATATACTTGTACATTTTCATCCATTCATATTCCTATAGGAAATTACATATGCAACTACATGTGCAACCAAATGGCAATCCATTTTTTATGACATGTGTCCATTTATTTTGAAGGTTAATCATTTGATGATAAGTGGCATTCAAAGCCCATTTTGGCATTTAATATTTTTAGTAAATTAATCAAATCTACAACGTCCAATTTAAAGTTTATAAGATGTCAACATGTGGCATCGTGCACCTAGGTAGGTAGGTAGTTAGGTAAATAAATAGGCCTAGGCAGATGGGTAGGTAGGCCTAGTCTAGATAGGCAATTATTATTAAAATTACTTTTTGGGTTTGAACCTCTTTCATTGAATCATCCCAATTGCCATTTGTTTACTAAACTAATGCACCTAAACTTAAATAGTTTACAAACTTCAAAATTATGGCACAATATGGGATAAACATTGTAGTTGAAATGTAGTTGTAACACATGATACAATGAAGGTAAAAAGGTGGACAAACATTCATAGATCTTTGGACATTGTTATGTTGTCTCTAGAGTTTCAAAAGATTTTGTAGTCCTCCACCTAGCATATCCAAAGCCACAAAAATTGTTAAAATTGGTCTCATAATGAGCAAAATATGCCCTTTGGAGGTGAAGGGGATCAATGCTTGATTTAATCTCATAAGAATAATTTGAGTTTTGGAGTTCAAGCTTTTTGTTCATTGTTTCATTGTCTCCACACTTCCAAAAAAGTACTTCAAATGGCACACCCATAGCTCTTTGAATCATTCAAAACAAACAAAAGTGAACAAGATATAAAGTTTGGAAATAAAGGGGGTCCAAACCTTTTTCCTCCTTAAATGAATTCGTCCTTTTCTTGGTTTTTTTTTGTTTTTTATTGTCTCTCAAATTCAAAGAAATATTGCAAACCTTCCATTGGTGCACCCATGGCCACAAAAATCTATCAACAAGAACAAAAAATTAAGGAGGTTTAATGGTAGGTGTTTGATGGTAACGTAATGTTTGGTGATGAACATGTTTTTCCTAGTTACACTTAAGTATTATGTACTAATTATTATACCAACTAGGGTGTTAGCAAGGTAAAGTAGACAAAAAAAGTAATTCGCCCAAAGTTCAATTAAAAAATGGAACAATTTTTTATATGGACACAAGAAACTAGATTCAAAATATTTTGAAGTAAAACTATAAAACTATAAGGCCCTACATTTAGTTTATGGAAAATTGGATACACAATTTAAACAAGTTTAGTATCATAAAAGTAGGTTCAAAATATGCTTGAAACTAATTGGGTCAAAATGGTGTTCAAACCTACTTCACATTAAAATTTTGATATATTATGATTATAACATTCATAATTTGATAATACATACGTATTTTTTAGGGCTCCACTAACTTGAAATTTTTGAAAAATCAATAATTCATGTACATGTAGCCCATTTTGTAAGATCAAACATTTTGTGCAAGTAGAAATATTTTATAAAAATTCTACTTAATTCTACTTTCAATACATTAAATTTTTTCATGGCTACATGTAATTTTTTTGACATGGAGCATTCAGTTGTCTACTTTACCTTGCTTGCACACATTAGTTAGACTACTTATTATAATTAATAATAATTAATAGGTATCAACATTATAATAATATATTATTGTAATGATTAATTTATATTAATAACAAGAATAATAAATAAATATTATTACTAACTATCTTATCTAAACAATGTTAGACTTAAACTTAAACCCTATTAACCTAATTTAATAATTACTAATTTTTTAAAAAACTTAGCAACCTACATGGAACATAGGTTAGGCCAAGTAGCATCCAAATTAGACCACATAGCACCTAGGCTTAAACCATGTAGGCCACACAACACTTAATTAATTTAGGTCTAAACCTAGGTTAGGCCTAGGAATAAGCCATGTGATCTTTTTTCCTAATTTTTTTTCAAAATATTTTTCTATTCTAGAAAAAAAAGAATAATTTCCAATTTCTTTTTTTGTATTCACTCAATGCAAAAATTATCTTTAAAATTTTTTTATTAATAAATAAATAAATTTGACCCTCCCAATAAAAAAATTAGAAGATATGTGGGGTATGTTTTCATTTTGTGGGCTTAAAATTATTTTATCCATTTTATTTTGATTTCTTTTGCTTTTTCTTCAAATTTACACTTAAAAAAATTCTAAATAAAATTTTCAAATGAAATAGGTTAAAAAAATTTGTTTTACTTCCAAATGAATATTATTTAATTTAAATATATTTGGCAACTCAAATTCGAAAATATGAAATAAATAAATAAAAATTATTAAAATTTAAAAAATATTGGAAATTTTATTTTCAGATTTTATTTTTGAATTTTATTTTCCAAATAAATTTTTAAAAATAAAATATTCTAACATGTAAACAACAAAAAACACTTTAATACATGAATTTTGTTTTTTTGTACACCTTTGTAGCCCATACCTTTAGGTGTCCACATCATACAAATTGGAATGTTATGGTCATCTATGTGATTATTTGTATATACAATAATATATCTACACAAAATTAAGAGTGGAAATCATCCATTTCAAAGGATGAAGGAACAATTAATTACATCATATTTGCAAAGGTGATTAAAAATCATATAGATTTCAAATGTAAATTGCACATGCAATCTTTTACGATCACATGTGATAACTTGTAGCATTTAATTACAAATAGGTTGATTACAAATAACATAAAACAATTTTGTGTAAGGTTCAATTTTGAAATTGAGTTGCAAGTAGATGGGCAATATATGAAATCCAAAAATGAATGTTGCCTAAAATGAATTGTTGGCAAAGGAGAAAAAACATGCAAGACATTGAGTCTTGGAAACAAATGAAGCCAAGTAATCCTACTAGTATTGCACCTACAACTTCTATTAATGTTTTAAAAAGTTTACAAGTATGTTATATCAAAACTTTAGTACAATCAAAGAATTAGATTTTTAGTTGAACCCTACAAATGTTTAGTTATGGAGGTTGTTGAATTTTATTTTTTAGAACATAAGGTTGAATGTGATTCAATCTTGTTTTTCTTATTTCAGTACATTCCTAATATTGTGATTTGTTTATGATAGTTGGAGACCCTTATTTTTCATAAACACCTTTTTTTTCCTTCTTCAAACCCACCTTCTTTTTCTCCTCTGTCTCCTTTGTATTTTTGTTTGTTTAATCTCTAAAATGAATAATGTATGATGAGTTTTCCTCAAAGTTGAAAACCTTAACATTAAGTTGAATTGGAATTGTTTAAGTTGCTTATTACTTTTAGGATGCTTCAAGAGGTACTACATTAGAAAAACCATCTACTACATTGTTAAAAATCAACTTTTTAAAACATAACTATTTGAAAGTGAATACTTGTTTTCTTGATATGGGGTATTTCTAGCTTTGTTTATGAAGTGGAACCCTTCCTTTTGAAGACCATTTGAGTATTTTCTTTCCTATGTCTCCTTGCTTGGTTGATCTCTAATGATCAAACATGAATTAGGATGCTTGCAAGATATAATTAAAAAATAATAGTTGCTCCATTATGAAAAATAAAACTTTAGTAGTACTTTTGTAGTTTCTTTGTTGTTTTTTAGGACCATCACATTTCAAAAGGAACAACAATTAATGTGGTGCTTGGAGCACATTGTTACTTATGTCTTCAAGTTATACCTTCTAACAATTGAAAAAAATTGTTTAATGTTTACATGTGGCACATTGTGGTTTTGTGTTGTAGAAATCAAAAGATGGGAGAATATAAACAATAGTTTAGAAAACAACAATGACAAAGGCAAAAACGAATGGATTTTGCGTTTATTAATCCTTATGTGTCCACAAAGCCCAACAAGTCATGTTATTGTCCCTAGGGTTAGTTGTTTGAGATGGAGGAAGTGCATTATTGTTGTAAACAAACTTGTATAAGATATAAGGAAGGCCTCACATGATATGAATCAAAATGAAAAAAGGTCATAATGAAAAGACTATTCAACACCTTTACTTGAATATGCCATGTATTCATGTAGGTAGGCTAGGATTGAGAAAAAGATGATAAATAACATGAAAGATCTTTATAATGCCCTTGTGCCAAATTGTATTAGCCAATATTTTATGTTTAAGAATATGTTGTTGGTTGTTGTAGTATCAAATTCAAGTCAAAGGTAGATTGCAAGTAGCTTCAAACCCTTTAGGTAATGATTATATCAAGAAAATGATTATTAGGTGCATGCATGTGGACTTTAATGGAGATGACTTTTAAAGTGGATTGCCAAAGAAATGACGTTCTAACATGTTAGATGAAGGAGATTAGGATTTGATATTGAAGTGGTGGCATATGATCACATAATAATATGATAATGTCATGATTGCCAACATTAGATATGATCACATGGTGAATGGAATTCATTCACATGGATTTTCATCCATGAATTCATAGTCCACTCGTAATTAACTAAGAATCCACTTATAATTAACTCTTAATTATTTTAGTTCACTATTAATTCACTTTTAATCAACTCATAATTCCTTCATAATTCATTCATCACTCATTCATAATTCAATTTTAATTCATTCTTAATGAATTCACTTACAATTATGAAAGTTTTAAGAGGCTCCTTGGTCGATGGACATATGGAAACCTCTATAAAAACTTCCCTAAATTAACATAAGAAGAAATCTTGTCCTTTTCCAACCCATATATTGTGACTATTGTTCAATGTGATTACATTTCAACTACATTTGGCCATTTTAAGTTTGCAAGTGGTTTATTGCACTAATTAATGGTCAATATTGTTCATAGTTACATTTATTATGTTGTTCACTTATGAATATAATTTGGACTTTATTTACTTGTTCATAATTTTAAATTGTTGATTTGGAAATTGACATAGCCTTTAATTTTATTTACACATTAATGCATTAAAATGGGTGTGTGATTTTTATGACATTTTTTCAACTATTAACATTTACACATGAGTTGAATCATTCATTTTGAATATTGTACATTTATATAAATTAGAATGTATGTTTTTCCCATAGTTTATTTTAAACATCATGGACAAATTTATTATTATGAACGTTCATGATGGCATACTTATTTTAAATTTAAAACATGGTTCATTAAAATTTTTAAGCTTGTTTTGTTATAGGTTTATGTTTAAATATTTAGAGATGAATTTAAAAGTTTCATTGAAAAAAAATAAAATGAAACATTATAAATGGTGATAATAATAATGACATCAATATTTTTAATTTTTAAAAAAAATTGTAAACATTTTTCAAGATCATCCATAAGAACATTTGTTTTGGCTATAAGCCATATATGGGGGTAAAATTTTGTTAAAATATTTTAATATTTTGGCTACAAGTCCTAGAACCCATTGTAAAATTATATCATTTTAAAAATATAATTTTAAGAATAATAATTTTTTTTTGTTGATGGTGATGGTCTTTTTTATGTTTACAAAATGGTGGAAATTCACCACAATAAAAAAATTGGTTTCATCATTAGTATTTATTTTAAATTTTCAAAAAAATTGGATAAGGTTTATAATGATCTCAAAGATTAAACTTAAAATTTTTCAAGTAAGTTTAATGTTGAAAGTTTTTATATGTTTAGTGTTGGAATTATTAAAATTACTTTAAAACTTTTACTCATTTAGAGTAACTTTTTAAAAAAAAATTTGTAATCTTAATTTTTTGGTAATTTTTTGGTTGTTTACATTTTTTTTGAATTTGCATTATTTTTTCCATTTGTTCCTTAACAAGAATTTCCAAGTTAGGAAAATTCGAAACAAAAAAAAACATGTTAGTTATGGGGGGGGGGGGGGGGGGGAAAAATAAAAAAATTTTAAAAAAAAATTTCAACAAAAAAAATATTTTTTTTTTTTTTTAAAA